>ERZ869936.112-NODE-112-length-109959-cov-8.325866_pt1 | contig 109959 bp, 95 predicted proteins | sample MGYA00520876_ERZ869936 | MGnify/ENA primary metagenome ERZ869936 (study PRJEB32218, sample SAMN09650985) | biofilter metagenome | isolation source: enrty point of leading RO module | place: Saudi Arabia: Thuwal, RO plant located on Red Sea | collected 2016-02-17 ...
TTCAGCGCCTCGAGCAGGCTGTGCGGCGTGCCCTGCTGCGACTCGGTACGCAGCGATTCCAGCGGCGGGTGCAGCAGCTTGTTGACCAATCGCTCGAACGATTGGGTGATCTCGGCCCGCGTTCGATCGTCGAGCTCGGGGAGCTTGTTGAACAGCCGTTCGAGTTCGTCCTGCTTGGGCTGTTGCCATCCCTCGCGGAGCCGCTTGATGATGGGGGCCGTGGCCCGGTGATGCAGATCGGCCATGAAGCGGGCCGTTTCCTCTTCGACGATGTGGATAGCCCCCGGCAGCTCGCGATCGCGCTGCTCGCGGTTCTTCTGGCAGGCCGCCTCGAGGTCGTCGATCGAGTACAGGTACACGCCCAGGCAGTCGCCGATGGCCGGCTCGAAGTCGCGCGGAATCGCCAGGTCGAGCACGAACAGCGGCCGCTGGTAACGCTGCGACTCGATCCGCTGGAAGGCCGGCAGCGTCACGACCGGCTCGCCCGCGCCGGTGGTGCTGATCACCACGTCGGCCCGCACCAGTTCCTTGGGCAGCGCGTCCCAGGCGGCGGCCCGGCCCTGCCAGCGAGCGGCCAACTGCGTGGCCCGTTCGAAGCTGCGATTGATCACGGTGACGTCGTGGGCGCCCTCGCCTTGCAGGTAGCGGAGGGTTTCCTCACTCATTTCGCCGGCGCCGATGACCAGCACGTGCTTGTCGTCGAACCGCTCAAAGATGCTGGCCGCGAAGTCGCCCACCGCCACGCTGGGCACGCTGACGCGGCGCTGGTGCAGGTTCGTCTCGGTGGCCACGCGCTTGGCCACCCGCACCGCGGCCTGGAAGATGCCGTGGGTCAGGGGGCCCGCGCTTGCGAAGTTCTTGGCGGTTTCGTAGGCCTGCTTGACCTGCGAGAGAATCTGCGGCTCGCCCACGACCATGCTGTCGAGGCTCGCCGAGACCATGAACAGGTGCCGCACGACGTCTTCGCCGGTGCGTTCGAACAGGTCGTCGAAGATCTCGTAGATCGGCAGCCCGTGGAAGTCGGCCAGGAACTGGACCACCTCCTCGTGGCTGGGCGAGGCATCGGGATCTTGGGCCGCGGTGTAGATTTCCACGCGGTTGCAGGTCGAGAGCAGCACGGCCTCGGATCCCGGGAATCGCGTGCGCAATTGATCGAGCGCTTCGCCCACTTGCGTGGGGCCGAAGGCCAGGCGCTCGCGCGCCGAGACCGACGAGTAGTGATGGCTGCAGCCGATCATTTGCACTTTCATGATCGGCCCTCGCATGCGAGGAACGAGGCGGCCGCCTGGTCGGTCGCATGGGCCGGGCGCCCCTCGCCCGTACCGTGCCCCCCTTCGACGAACAGGAACACGCACAGCGTGAGCACCAGGAAGCCGAAGCTGACCAGCGTCAGGTAGGCCACTTTTCGGCCGCGCCGGGCCGGGCGATAGACCGCGCCGAACAAGGACGCGAGCAACAGCCAGACCAGCATCGAGGCCGACGTCCAAATCACCGGATCGGTCCACGGCAACGGCCGCCCCTGGCCGCGGCCCACGAGAATCAGGATCACGCCGGCGCCGAAGCCCACGCCGATCATCGCCGCCGAGAGGATGATCACGCGGCTGTTGACATTCTGCAGCCATTCCAGGCTGGGCAGGCTGAAGCCCGGCTTGGCCGGCACCTTGTTCTTCAGTCGGTACGACTGCACCAGGTACAGTAGTCCGGCCACGAAGCCGACCATCACGGTAAGCGTGCCGGCCAACAGCGCGAAGCCGTGCACGGCGCCCCACACCTGCGAGGCTTCGCTGGCAGCCAAGGGCTCGCTGTCGGCGAAGCTTGCCGCCACGACCAGCGCCACGGCCATGGGAAGCATGTAGAGTCCCAAGGCCGCCCGGGGATAGTAGTACGACAGGTACAGGAAGGCGACGATCACGAGCCAGGCGGCCACCAGGAACCAGTCGAAGCCGCTGGAGAGCGGCGTGGCCGAGTATTCGACGGCCCGATAGCCGAGATAGAGCGTTTGCGCGACCAGTCCGGCCACGACGAAGGCCATCATCAGCAGCCGCCGCACGCCGCTGCGCAGGAACAGGCGCACCAACTCCAAGCACCAGGCCACGGCATAGCTGGCGCCAAAGCAAACGAGGCTGATGCCGGAGATGAAGGTTCCCATGGCACGGAGCGCTACTGCTCGCCGTCGAGCTGGTACTCTTTGAGTTTCTTGTGCAGCGTGTTGCGATTGATGCCCAGCTTCGTGGCGGCCTTCGTCTGCACGCTTTCGCAAGAGGCCATCACCTGGGCGATCAACTCGCGCTCGACGCGGTTGACGACCTTGGCGTGTAGATTATCCTCTTGCGGTCCCGCCGCGGCGACCCCCTGTTGCACCAGCTCGAACGTGAGCGTCTCCAGGTCGGCCGTGCGGGGGCGGCTGTTCGTGCGGGCTTTCGGCCCGCGCAGCACGGCTTCGGGCAGCAGTTCGCAGGTCAGCTCGTCGCCCTCGGCCATCACGACGGCCCGCTCGACGTAGTTTTGCAGCTCGCGGACGTTGCCCGGCCAGTGGTAATTCTGCAGGGCCGTCAGCGCCTTCGAATCGATGTGCGTCACGTAGCGGTCGTTTTCTTCATTGTAGTAGGTCAGGAAGTGCCCGACCAACTCGGCGATGTCCTCGGGCCTTTCGCGCAGCGGCGGCAAGGGAATAGGCACGACGTTGAGGCGGTAGTACAGGTCTTCGCGAAACTCGCCCGACTCGATGGCTCCCATCAGATCGCGGTTGCTGGCGGCCAGCACGCGCGTGTCGACGCGCACGGTTTGCGTGTCGCCCACGCGCTCGAACTCGCGCTCCTGCAGCACGCGCAGCAGCTTCACTTGCAGCTTGGGCGTGGTGGAGTTGATCTCATCGAGAAAGATCGTGCCGGTGTGCGCGGCTTCGAAGCGGCCGGTGCGATTGGCCACGGCTCCCGTGAACGAGCCGCGGACGTGGCCGAACAACTCGCTCTCGAGCAGGTTCTCGCTCAAGGCCCCGCAGTTGACGCGCACGAAGGGGCCGCTTGCGCGGAGGCTGGTTTGATGGATCGCCTTGGCGATCAATTCCTTGCCGGTGCCGGTTTCACCCAGCAGCAACACCGACGCGTTGGAGCGCGCCACCCGCCGGGTGAGCGCATAGACCTTCTGCATGGCGGGGCTGGACCCGATCAGCCCCGGGATCGGGGGCCGGCCGGGGTCCGCTTCAAAAGGTCGGTAGGACGTACTCATAGTAGGGAGCCCTCGCGCCCGACGCTGACGTTGCCAGCAGGCTAGGACTGGGGCGGCGGTTCGCCTTTGTTCTCGAGCGTATCCAACACCGCGCCCAGCACCTCGTGCGTCTCGGCGTTGCGGCCGGCGTTGGAGTTGTAAATGTCGTACTGCCGGCGAATCTCGTTCGTCGTCAGCAGAATGCCGTGACTGCGGATGCTGCGCGCCAGGGCCGCCACCGCCGCCTTGCGCATGGCCAGCGGCTGCGTGGGCGAATCGGCCAGGCCCAGCAGCGCCTGCTGTCCCTGATCGGTGCCGATCTCGCCCAGCAATTCGATCGCGCGGCCGGCCAGTTGCGGTAAGTAGATCAGCGGGAGGATCGTCGACTCGAGTTGCCGCAGATCGAACACCCGTTGTTCCGAATGAGCTAGCTCGACAAGCCAGTCCATCGCCGCTTTCGCTTGGGCGTTGCGCTCTGCGGTGGTCACGTGCGAACGGCCGGCCCGGGCCAACAGGTCGCCGACGAACAGCTTCATTTCCGCATCGTTCTGCGGTTGCAAGAATGCTTCGGCCCGATCGGCGCGGCGGGCGAAGTCCTCCACGCGCACCAGATCGTTCAAAGGCGCGATGAATCCCACCGGCAAATCGGCCGTGCGGCGATCGCGGCGCAACTGCGCGAGCAGTTCATCGGCCGGCGGACGGTTGATGGCCGAGTGAATCATCACCAGCTCGTAGTCGGGCGACTGCACGGCCAACTCGTAGGCTTCGCGGCCGTTCGTGGCCACGTCGGCGTCGTAGCCCAGCGCAGCGGCCAGGCCGGCCAGCTTGCCGCCTTCGGCACTGAGCGGATGCGCGATCAGAATGCGCGGGGTGCCATACGAGCCGGCAAAGAAGCCCAGCCCCTCGGTGACGTGGCTCGAGCCGGCAAACGGTTGCCGCGGATCGAGATGCATGATGGCGGCCGTGGCCGCGAATCGCAGGCGGCGATCGGCGTGATTGGCCGCCCGGGCCAAGCCGCTCGGCGCGGAGCCTCCGTGGGCCAGCAGGTCGATCGTGCCGATTTGGCCCAGGATCTCCGCGGCGGCCGTGGCCGCGGGAATGTAGTCATGGTTCATGGCGTAGACCATCACGTCCTCGACGACGCGAGGACCAAACCCGGCGGCGATGGCGTAGGCCGTGCCGGGTTCGGTGGGCATGGGCTGGTCGAGACCCGCCGCCAGGCGAGCCGCCTGCAGCAAGGTCGTGAGATACAGCCTTCGCCGCTGGGGGCTCTTGGGGTCGACGACGTACCAGTCGTACGCCGCCCGCACGGCTTCGGCCAGCGTGGCCCCGGTCTGGTCGTAGAACAGCGGCACGCTCTGATTTTTTTCGGCGTTCCAGTGCCAGACCTCGATAGTTGGCGGTCCGTCGCCGGCCTCGTTGCGCGACTGGTTCAAGCGGCGCTTGGCGGTGTACTCCAGCAGACGCGATGCTTCCACGGGGCTGGGCGTATGCCCGCTGATTTGCTGGAGCGCCGCGCCCGCCGCGTTGCGCAAGGCCGGTGTGCTTTGCGGCGACAGGTAAACGCCCAGCAGCGGAGCCACCGCCTTGTTCGATCGCAGTGCGCCGAGGACCTGTGCGACCTGTGTTTTCAACGCGGCATCGGGCGACTCGAGCACGCCCAACAGCGGCGGCACAGCCGCCTGTCCCAGGCGAACCAGCAACCGCTTGGCGCGGGCATGCTCGCTCGTGCGCCGGGGATCGGCCAGGACATCGACCAGGGGCGCCACGGCCGCGTCGCCGGCCCGCAACAGAGCCTGTATGGCCAAAGCCCGTTCGTTCTCATCGGCGTCGCTGAGCTGCCTCGCCCAGTCACCCAGCCGCCCGGGATCGCGACGATACGCCTCGGCCGCTTGGAACAAGTCGTCGATGAACGGACCCAGTTGCTTGCCGAGTACCGGATTGCGGGCCAGCCGCATCAGCGCGCCCGAGGAAAAGTTCGCCGCCAGGGCCGCTTTTTGCTCCTGGTCGAGTTGCTGGTTGGTCAGCTTCTCGATGATCGGTTGGGCAAGCTCGGGGTGCCCCAGGTCGGCCAGGATGCGGATGCCCTGCAACAGGTCGTACGGTTTCTGCGAGCGCGACTCGAGTACGGCCTGCACGGCCGGATCTTCGAGCGCCGCTTGCGACGCGGGCGCTGGTTCGGCAGCGGGCGCCGCATCGTCCTCGCGCCGCGGGGGCGCCACTTCCGCGGCCGGCGGCGGCTCTTCGGCGGCCCCGAACGCGTCGGCCGCAGGGTCCGCCGGTCCGAACAGGTCGTCGCCAGAATCGGCGGGGCCGAAGGGATTGTCGGCAGGGTCGACTGCTCCAAAGGGATCGTCTGCCGGCTGCGCGTAGACCGCCGACGAAACGAATCCGGGCGCGATCAACGCGGCGAGCAGAATGAAACAACGCATGGCAACATCTCGGCGGGGAATCATAAGGGGCGTCGACGTCTCACCTGTCGGCAGTCGCTCCATCCGACCGGGCGACCGCAAGTTTCTGTTTCCAACGGGCCAATTGCTCGGCAACGCGCTCGGGCCCGGACGACCCGTAGCTCGTAAAGGCGCCCACGGCGTGCTGCACGCCCAGCACTTCGAACACCTGCGTGTCGAGCGTGGGTTCCGCGGCCTGAAAGTCCTCGAGCGAAAGTTTCGACAGCGGCACGTCGCGGTCGAGCGCCGTGCGCACCAATTGACCGACGATGCCGTGGGCGGTGCGCTGGGGGATACCGCGCTGAATCAGGTACTCCATCAGCGTGGTGGCATCGAGATGCCCCACGTCGAGCCGGGCGGCGATGCGGTCGCGGTTCAACTCGGCGCCGGCCACCATGGGCGCGGCCATCTGCAAGCAGGCATGCACCGCGTCGAACGAATCGAAGATCCGCGGTTTGTCTTCTTGCAGGTCGCGGTTGTAGGCCAGGGGTAAACCCTTGACCAGCACCAACAGCGCCGTGAGGTTGCCCACCACGCGGGCGGTCTTGCCGCGTACCAGCTCCAGCACGTCGGGATTGACCTTTTGCGGCATGATCGACGAGCCGGTGCAGTAGGCCTGCGGCAGCTTGAGGAACCCGAACTCGGAGGTGGACCAAAGAATCCACTCCTCGGCCCAGGTGCTCAAGTGTTCGGCGATCAACGTCAGGACAAACGCGAATTCGATGGCAAAGTCGCGATCGCTCGAGACATCGATGCTGTTGGCGGCCACGCTCTCAAATCCGAGCTGGCTGGCCACCCATTCGCGATCGATCGGCAGGCTGGTGCCGGCCACGGCCGCCGAGCCCAATCCCAGCACGTTGACCCGCCGGCGGCAGTCGGCCAGCCGCGCCCGGTCGCGCTCGAACTTTTCGCAGTAGCACAGCCAATAGTGGGTGGCCAGCACGGGCTGGGCCCGCTGCATGTGCGTGTACGCCGGCAGAATACAGCCTTGGTCGGCGTCGGCCCGCCCGACGAACGCCGTTTGCAGCGCCACCAGGGAGGCGTCGACCTGGTCGATGGCATCGCGGACCCACATCCGCAAATCGGTCGAAACCTGATCGTTGCGGCTGCGAGCGGTGTGCAGCTTGCGGCCCACGTCGCCGAGCTGCTCGATGAGCGCCGCCTCGATATGCATGTGGATATCTTCCAATTCAGGCTTGAATTGAAAGTCGCCTTGCTCAATTTGCCGGCGAATCGTGCCCAGGGCCTGTTCAATTTGGCCGCGCTCGTCCTCGGTGATGAGTCCCACTCGCGCGAGCATTTGTGCATGAGCCAGTGAGCCGGTGATGTCGTGCGCATAAAGCCGGCGATCGAAGCTCACGCTTTCGGTGAACTGTTCGACCCGCGCATCGGTGGCCTCTTGAAAGACTCCCGCCCATGCCTTCTTTGCCACGCGCGCCTCACATGCCCAGAGAATGGGCATCGTCGAAAGTCGAAACTACGCCAACATATTCAGAGTAAATGGCTTACGAAAACGTGTCAACGAGTCGCCCCGTGGCCACGTGCGCGGCATTCCGATGCGCATCCGCGCCACGAGGTCGGATTGCGCGGGTCGTTTCAAATCTGCCGCCGCGGTGTGCCTGCGATTTAGGCTTCCAAAGGTAATCTGTGAGCGTATTTGCGACCCGACAACGGCATGCGGTAGGATGACCGCCCCGTTTGCCACGACCTCGTCTTCTCCAAGTGCAAGGGCTCGCAACCAACCATGAGTAGTCTCAAGGGAAAAACCGTCTTTATTACCGGCGCCAGCCGGGGCATCGGCAAGGCGATTGGGCTGCGCGCCGCGCGCGACGGAGCCAACGTGGTCGTGGCCGCCAAGACCAGCCAGCCGCATCCCAAGCTCGAAGGCACGGCTCACACGGCCGTCGAGCAATTCGAACAGGCCGGCGGCAAGGGACTGGCCTGCATTACCGACATTCGCTTCGAAGACCAGGTTCAAGCCGCCGTCGCCAAGACCGTCGAAACGTTCGGCGGGATCGACATCCTGGTGAACAACGCCAGTGCGATCAGTCTGACCGGCACGCTGGACACGGAGATGAAGCGCTACGACCTGATGCACGGCATCAACACCCGCGGCACGTTTCTCACCTCGAAGTGCTGCCTGCCGCACCTGCTGAAGGCCGAGAACCCGCACATCCTCAACATCTCGCCGCCCTTGTCGATGGAAGCCCGCTGGTTTGCCGGACACGTGGCTTACACGATGGCCAAGTTCGGCATGAGCATGTGCGTGTTGGGGATGGCCGAGGAGTTCAAGGAGCAAGGCGTGGCCGTCAACGCGCTGTGGCCGGTCACAGTCATCGCCACCGCGGCAGTGCGCAACCTGCTGGGCGGCGACGCCATGATCCAAGTGAGCCGCAAGCCCGAAATCATGGCCGACGCGGCCCACGCGATCCTCACCCGCCCCAGCCGAGAATGCACCGGCAACTTCTTCCTCGACGAGAAGGTGCTGCGCGATGCCGGCGTGACCGACTTGGACCAGTACTCCGTCGAGCCGGGCGCGAAGCTACAGCCGGACTTTTTCGTCTAGGGGGAACGAAAGTTCCCCCGGGCCTTCAGACATCCGACGCAACGGCAAACCTGTGGTGACACTTTTCCGTCGAGATCGCGCTCTTCGGTACTCAATGCGGACGATGCTGATACTCGTGGCAGTGGTTGCCGGTGCGCTAGGATGGCAGGCTCACATCGTCCAAGAACGTAGAGAAGTCCTGGCATACGTCGCGGCTCATGGCGCGGTGTTGGGAGAGAAAAAACACCCGAATCTCCTGCGCCAATGGTTGGGTGATGTGACCGTTTCTGGGCTAGTTGTGACGCGCGGCGATAAAGTCGTCCAACGCGTGGAGCGAACTTTCCCCGAAGCGCGAATCTGGGCGATCGCTCCAATCGGCGGCGGACGGATCAAAGGGGAGCCATGAGTCAGCACGGCTATCGGTAGGGCATTGCGGTCGGCGACCCCTGGCGCCGCTACAGCCGCCAGGCCACGATCGCCAGCACGACCATGATGGCCAGCATGAAGCCCGAGATCATCACGGCCAGCCGGGCCGCGTGGGTGAGAATAGGCCGCATCGCTTCGTGGTGCGTTGCGGCATACACCAGACTGATCACGATGATCAGCGGCACGGCGAACCACATCAGGTTCACTTGCGCAAGCGGCAGAGCCATTTCGGACACGACACGTCTCCTTCTATCCGCCGGGTTCGGTGTCAGGTTCTTTGTCGGGCTTTTTCTTTCTGTCGTCCTCGGCCAGTTGCACAGGTCCGCCCCAGGCGTCGTACACCGCCAGCACGTTCAATAGCCCCGCGATCATCGTGTACACCGTGCCCAACTCCAGATAGCGGTGCAACTCGCGGTACCAGTCGTTGAGCTCTTGGGGCGTGGAGGGCGGAGCCATGACGCCGCCGAACAGCGGAGCCTTCTGGCTGCGCACCAGAAAGTTCTGCACCAGGGCCGGCAGCGCCGGCAGCCCGACTCCCACCTGGCACAGGTAGGGCAGCCGCCGATCCCAGTCGGTCCACGACGCGTAGACGGCGCGGCCTTCGCTGATCGACAGCCCGAACACGAACGTGCTCAGGATGCAAATCATGAACAGCAGGCCCTTGGCCGTGCGTCCCTGATAGAGATGCCCCAAGCCCGGCACGAGCCAACCGAGCCCCGCGGCAACCAGCGGGTCCTTCAGGTCGATCGTCTCGACCTGCCCCGAGGCATCAGTGACAACAGCGGCTGGAGACACGTTCGACCTCGCGCGTGGGGATCCGGGGGGCGTAGCTCACGCCGACCGTGATATTCTAAACGCGGAGGGTCCCCGGGGCCAGATCGGCCGAGAGAGCGCCTGATGGCACAAGACAGCGGCGTCAGGGGGTCGATTCGGCCTGCGGCGCGGTAGCCACGACGCCTAGCTCGTCGTAGACCAGTTCGATCATGTCGGCTTCGATCTGCGACAGATTAGACCCGGCCCCGCCCAGCAGCGCCAGGTCGGCCATCTGGGTGATGCGCCGCGGCACGCCGCCGGAAAGCTCGTGCAGCCGCCTTACGGCCGATTCGCCGAAGATCGGCGTCGAGCGGCCGGCGCGCGACAGCGATTGCTTGAGAAACGCCGCCGTGTCGTCCAGGTCCCAGCATTCCAGGTCGATCCGCAACTCGGCCAGCTCCAGCAGCTTTTCGCCGAGGCGGCCCAGCCGACGCGTACGGCCCGCCAGCACGATCGTCAGACCGGCCTTGCGGCTGTGGTTGAAGTGTACCAGCCGCGCGATCTCTTCCAGCACGTCGCAGTGCGCGTCGTCGGCGTCGTCGAGCAACAGGACCGTGGTGATCTGCTGGTGGCGGTTGGCCAGCAGGTGGTCCTCCAACGTGCGGCACAGCGGAAACGCCCCGGCCGAGGCCGTCGATTCGATGCCGAACTCGCGAATCAAACGCCACAAGAACTCGCGGCGATCGACCCCCACCAGGCTCAACAACGCCGGCTGTCGCTGAATCGTTCCCAGGCCGTTGGCAAAGACTTCCAGCACGAGCGACTTGCCGCTGCCGGCGCTGCCCAGCAGCAATCCCAGCGTGCGTTGCTCGTCGACCAGGAAGTGCAGCCGCGCAATCGCTTCCTCCTGCGTGGCGCCTTGATAGAATGAGCCCGGATCGAGATGGCCGCGAAAGGGCGATCGGGTCAGTCCCCAATAAGCTTGGTACATACGCGACTCGCTCGTTGAATGCGCGCAAGCTAGCACGCGGCGACGAAGGGTGCCCTGCGGTTGTCATCTTCGGTACGAGGGCCGCAACCGCTTGAGCCAAACACGCCTGGACCCACTCGGGCCGGCCAGCCGCCTTATGTCTCAGCGCTATTTCGTCGAGAGTCCGATCGAGGGTCCCACGGTCCGGCTCACCGGCAGCGAGGCACATCATCTGGCCCACGTGATGCGCGCCCGAGCGGGGGATGACGTCGTTTTGTTCGACGGCGGCGGAGCGGAATATGCCGCCCGCGTCGAGCACATTGCCCGGGCCGAGATCGGGCTGGCGGTGCTCGAGCGGCGCGACGTCGACCGCGAGCCGGCCGTGCACCTGACCCTGGGAGTGGCCTTGCCGAAGCCCGACCGAGCCCGTTGGCTGGTGGAGAAAGCGACGGAGTTGGGCGTGGCCCGCCTGGTACCGCTAGTGACGCAGTTTGCGGGTCAGCGTCCGGCGCCGGCGACGCTGGTGAAACTGCGGCGAGCGGTTATCGAGGCCTGCAAGCAATGCGGCCGCAATCGATTGATGGAGATCGCCGAACCCCAGCCGTTCGACGCTTGGATCGGCACGGTAGAAGGAGCGCGGCTGCTGGCTCATCCGGCATCTGCCGACCCCCGCAGCACTACGAGCCCGCCACTATCCCATCCCGGTCCGCTCACCATCGCCGTGGGGCCCGAAGGAGGATTCAGCCCACAGGAAGTTGAGAGGGCGTTGGCGGCCGGTTGGCGTACCGTGGCGCTGGGCGAGCGCATCCTGCGCGTGGAAACGGCCGCGCTGGCTCTGGCCGCGCTGTGCCTGTTGCCCGGCGGACGTGCGCTGCCTTAAAGCATGGTCGGCGACGGGTTGTGCGGCACCGATTGGGGGCCGTCGCCCTCGCGCGGCTCGGCCGAATGCGACCACGCCTGGTAGCTCGCCAGGGCGCTGCCCTGCTCGAACTTGCTGACGCCTTCTTTCTCCGACAGCGTGGCCCAACGGACGTAGGCCAGCAGTTGCTGCTCGGAGTCGAACGTGGCGACGAGCCTGGGCGGCTGGTCTTTCTTGGAGCCGTAGAGGTACTGCACGCGATTCGCTCGCTCGGTTGTTGGTATCAGTTGTCGGCAGACTTTTCCGTCGATGCCTCGGCCGGCACGATCTTGCCGAACATCTGACCGCCGTGATCGCTGCCGCTCCAGGTGCCGGCGTACTGGTCGTCGTAGACCAAGACCCGCGCCGTGTAGGTTCCCAAACCGGGAAACGCGACCTTGGTGACGGTGATCACCGGCGTGTCGCCGGCCCATTCGACCGTGAGCGCCAGAGGCAGCTTCACGTCGTGGTCGCCGTATTGGATGCGAGCCTCGAACGACCACAGTCCGTTCTTAAGCTTGTAGACCTTGCCCAGCGTGTAGCGGTCTTCCTTCAGCGGCTCGCCGTCGTTGACGCCCGAGATGGTGAAGCGGCCCACGAGCGTGGCGCCGCTCATGGTTTCGGCAAACTTCTTTTCGAGTTCTTCCTGGCTCGGCTTGGCGTCGGCGGCGGCTTCTTGGGCTTCTTGCGCGGCGACCCAGGTGGCGAACAAGCAAAGGCAGACCAGCAGGGACGCGAGGAGCGACTTGGTCATGGCGTGAATCCTCGGTTGGGGCGTTGGTGGCGGACGTCAGACTCTCGGGTGATTGTAGTGCAACGAGGCCCCTTGGAGCCAATGAAAGACTAGCTTGCCCGGCGGCAACAGACGCGGCCACGTCACCAGGTGTCGCGCCTCCTCGCGTTACAGATTCTTCAGGTATTTCACCGCCTCGCCGATTTCGTATTCGGGATTCTCGCATTGCTCGCGGGCGATCGTGAAGTAGCCGCGGTACTGCCGTTCTTCGAGCGCTCCCAGCAGGGCCGGAAAATCGGCCGTTCCCCGCCCTAGCGGTACCTCCAATCCGCGGCCGCGTGCCAGATCGCGCGTGCCGTCGCGAGCATGCACGTGCAGAATGTGCGACCCCAGCGTCTCGACGGCCTCGAGCGGCGAAAAGCCGTTGATGATCAAGTTGCCAGGATCCAGGTCCACGCCCATTCCGCCGTCGGGCAGAGCCTCGACAAGCCGCACGAGATCGCTTCCAGGCTCGGTGCCGGTCTGCGCGGCCAACACGGCACCCACGTGTTGCCCGTACTTGCTCAGGTCGCTTAGCGCCTGCAACAGCGTTTCCCACTGCCGACCCTGCGGCTCGGCGGGCACGTAGCCGATCTGGTTCACCACTACTGGTGCGCTTAAATCGGCGGCGAACTTCATGGCCGCCTTCGTGGCCGCCACGCGCCGGTCGATCTCGTCTTCGTTGTCGTAGCCGCGGCGGGTGCGAAAGCCGACGGCCGAGACGCGCAAATCGTGGTCTTCCAATAGACGACGCAGCTCGCGCAAGCCGGTCTGCGTGAGTTGCTGCGGACGGATTTCGCCGCGGGCGTCGATCTCGACGCCGCTGGCGCCCATCCGCGCAGCGGCCACCAGCGCCTTGCGCAGCGGCATCCGCAGACTGGCGAGTTGCACGGCGATTTTCAAATACGGCACGGCGAGCGGCGCCTCGGCGCGGCTGGGTCAAACCAAAAGGAATGTGCGTGGTCTATCGATTGTATCGCCCCACCATTCGGCGCCCATGGTCGGGCTCGAGCCTCACCGTCGCCAGTCGGCGGCGTTTTTCTTTGTGAGTGCCCGGCGAAGCGCGTAAATTAGGGATGAGTCGTGTGGCGCAGCGGCCGCGATGCGCCCGTCCCTCCGTGTTCCAAGAGATTCGCATGTCGTCGCTTTCGGTTTCCGACGTTGCGCAGTTCCTGAGCGATTTCGCTCCGCCCGCGCTTGCCGAATCGTGGGACAACGTGGGCTTGCTGGTGGGGAAGCACGAGCAGCCGCTGTCGCGCGTGATGACGTGCCTGACGATCACGCCGGACAGCGCTGCCGAGGCCGTGGCCGAGAAGGCCGATCTGATCGTCAGCCATCACCCCCTGCCCTTCAAGCCGCTGAAGCGCCTGACCGGCGAGAGCAACGAAGGGCGGCTGTTGCTGGAGATCATCGGAGCGGGGATCGCCGTCTTCAGCCCGCACACGGCATTCGACTCGGCATCGCAAGGCATCAACCAGCGGCTGGCCGCGGGTCTGGAGTTGACGAACATTGCTCCCTTGGTGCTGGCCGAGGAACCCGACCGAGGCGCCGGACGCTTCGGCGCGCTGAGACAAACCATCTCGCTGCGCGAGGTGGCCGAGCGCGTGAAGCGGCTGCTGGCGATCGGCAACGCGCAAGCCGTGGGCTCGCTCGACCAGCCGGTGCGTAGCGTGGCCGTGGCCTGCGGCAGCGCCGGCGAGTTTCTGCTGCCAGCTCACGAGGCCGGCTGCGATTGCCTGGTGACCGGCGAAGTGCGTTTTCACACCTGTCTGGAAGCCGAGGCGCTGGGCGTGGGCCTGGTGCTGGCCGGACACTTTGCCAGTGAGCGCTTCGCCGTGGAACAACTGGCCGGCGTGCTGGCAAAACAGTTTCCGGCTCTGGAAGTCTGGGCCAGCAAACGGGAAAGAGATCCGCTGCACTGGTTGTAAGAGGAGAAGGCTCCGTCGCCGTCGGCGCCGGGCGGAACGCGGGAAATGAGGAGCCCGGTCGCCTTTGGCGGGCGATGGTCTACAATGATGAGTCTCAATCACACCAGCTTGACCCACCTGAGTGGCTACATCTGACGATGTCACGATTCCTGACGGCACTGCCCGTCTACAACGAAGCCCGGCACGCCGGCCAGGTTCTCGACCAGGTGCTGCGATACAGCCCGGACGTGCTGGTCGTCGACGACGGTTCGACCGACGGCACCTCCGAATTGCTCGAGGCCCGCGGCGATGCACGCATCCTGCGCCACGAGCACAACCGCGGCTACGGCGCTGCCCTGCGCAGCGCGTTCGATTACTCGCTCGAGCACGGCTACGACGTGCTGGTAACGATCGATTGCGACGGCCAACACGAGCCGCAGCGGATTCCGCAGTTCGTGGCCGCGGCCAACACGGCCCAAATCGTCTCGGGCAGCCGCTATCTACGGCAGTTCGATCGCCGCAGCATTCCGCCGGAAGATCGCCGGCGGATCAACGTCGAAATCACCGCCGAGCTGAACCGTCGGCTGCGGCTGCACCTGACCGACGCTTTTTGCGGTTTCAAGGCCTACCGCTGCGAGGCCTTGGCCGCGCTCGACATTACCGAGACCGGCTACGCCATGCCGCTCGAGCTGTGGGTGCAGGCGTCGCGCGCCGGGCTGTCGATCATCGAGTTGCCCGTGCCGCTGGTCTATCTGGACGAGGAGCGTTCGTTCGGCGGTTCGCTCGACGACGCCCGCACGCGGCTGGACTACTACCACGAAGTGCTGAATCGGGCGCTTGAGCGCCCGAAGGTACCGCGCCCCCATGCCCGCGCGAAGGCCTTGTGTCGAGGGAGCTCTGGATGACACTGATGGGCGAAGCTTGTGAGCAGAAGCGGTTGCGGGCGCCGGTGGAAAACGGCGGCACGCTTATCGAGCCGCCGCTTGAACAAGTGGGCGAACTGATCGAGCGCAACGCCTCTGCCATCGCCGGCTTCGACTACGACGTCGGCGGACGTCCGCTCGCGCATCTGGCCGCCGACGCGCGGCGCGAACTGCTCGAAGCGGCCTGGGACTATACACGGGCCTATCGCGATGTGCCCCGTCCCGACCTGGCGCCGGAAACGCCCGTGCTGCTGGCAGGCCATCAGCCGCAATTGTTTCATCCCGGGGTGTGGTTCAAGAACTTCGTGCTTAGCGAGCTGGCCCGCCGACACTTCGGCGTGGCGGTGAACCTGGCGATCGACAGCGATACGATCAAGTCGGCCCAACTGCGCGTGCCGACCGGCTCGGCGGCCGATCCGGATGTGGTGGGCTTGCCTTACGACGCGCTGACCCGCGAAATTCCCTATGAAGAGCGCGGCATCGTCGACCGCGAGTGCCTGGTTTCGTTCGGCGCGCGGGCCGCCGAGACGATTGCCCCGCTGGTGCGCGATCCGCTGGTGCGCGAGTTCTGGCCGCTGGTCGTCGAGCGCGCGGCGGAGTGCCAGAATCTCGGCGAGTGCCTGGCCCAGGCCCGCCATCAGCAGGAAGGTTTGTGGGGCGCGGTGACGCTCGAGGTTCCGCAAAGCCACGTGTGCTCGCTCCCTTCGTTCTACTGGTTCACCTGTCATTTGCTCGCACACCTGCCGCGATTGTGGGAACACTACAATCAATCGGTGGCGGACTTCCGCCGCATCAACCACACGCGCAGCACGGCCCATCCGGTGCCCGATCTGGCCAGCGACGACGGATGGCTCGAAGCGCCGTTCTGGATCTGGCACGTCGACGATCCACGGCGGCGGCGGCTGTTCGCCCGGCAACAGGGTGAACAGATCGTGTTAGGCGACCGCGAGGGGCTCGAGTTCGCCTTGCCCCTTCAGCCCGAGGGCGACATCGATGACGCTGCCGGAGCGCTGGCCGAAATCGCTTCCACCGGCATCCGCGTGCGCACCCGGGCGCTGATCACCACGCTGTTTGCCCGGCTGTGCCTGGGCGATCTGTTTTTGCACGGGATCGGCGGCGCCAAGTACGACCAGGTTACGGATCTTCTGATCCAGCGTTTCTTCGGCGTGAAGGTGCCCTGCTATCTGACGCTGACCGCCACGTTGCGCTTGCCCGTCGCGGGGCTCGATGCGACGACGCCCGAGGATGCGCGCCGCAATCATCACCAGTTGCGCGAGTTGGTGTATCACCCCGAGCGGTTCATCGAGCCGGGCGACAGCGAAGCCGACCGGTTGATCGGCGAGAAGCAGCAGTGGATTGCCACGCCGCAAACGGCCGAGAACGCCCGCACGCGTTGCCGTTCGATTCGCTCTGCCAACGAAGCGCTGCAGCCCTGGGTCGAGCCACTCCGCCGGCAGTTGCGAGCCGAACAGCACCGCATCGGCGACAAGTTGCACGCCCGAAGTGTTCTCGGCTCGCGCGAATACGCCTTCTGTCTGCATCCGGCCGAAGCGCTGCGGGCGCTGATGAACGTGCCCAGCGGCAGCGTCTGAGTCGCGAGTGCGTCTATCCGCCGGGCAACGCTACTTGCCCAGCAGCTCGTGGGCCTGCTTGACGACGTTCTCGGGCGTGATGCCGAAGTACTCGTATAGTTCGGGCCCCGGAGCCGAAGCGCCGAAGCTACTCATGCCCACGAAGCGGCCGTCCTCGCCGAGGTACTTCTCCCAGCCCTGGCACACGCCGGCCTCGACGGCCACGCGGGCGGCGACCGCAGGCGGCAGCACGCTCTTGCGATACGCTTCGTCCTGCTGGTCGAACAGTTCCCAGCACGGCATGCTCACGACGCGAGCTCGAATGCCCGCGGCCACGAGTTCTTCGTAGGCCTTGACGGCGGTGCCGACTTCGCTGCCGGTGCCCATCAAGATCACTTCCGGTTGCTTGTCCTTGTCGGCGTCGGCCAACACGTAGCCACCCCGGGCTAGGCCCGCGGCTGCGGCATACTTCGTGCGATCGAGCGTCGGCAGGTTCTGCCGCGTCAGCACCAGGGCCACGGGCTGATCGGTCAGCGGCATGATCGTTCGCCACGCTTCGGCCACCTCGTTGGCGTCGCCGGGACGCATGACCCACAGTCCGGGAATCGCCCGGCAGGCCGCCAGGTGTTCGACCGGCTCGTGCGTCGGACCGTCTTCGCCGACGCCGATCGAGTCGTGTGTGAACACGTAGATCACCGGCTCCCGCATTAGGGCGCTTAAGCGCATCGACGGCCGCAGGTAGTCGGAGAAGACGAAGAACGTGGCGCCGAAGGGCCGCACGTACGACAATGCCATGCCGTTGAGCGCGCCGGCCATGCCGTGCTCGCGAATGCCAAAGTGGAAATTGCGACCGCCGTAGCTGTCGGGCTCGAATGAGCCGATGTCGTCGCTGTAGTCGATCGTGGTCTTGGTCGAGGGAGCCAGGTCGGCCGAGCCGCCGATCAGCCAGGGCACGTTCTTGGCCACAGCGTTGAGCACCTTGCCCGAGGAGCTGCGGCTGGCCACGCCCTTGGCGTCGGCCGGGAACGTCGGAATATCGGCGTCCCACCGCTTGGGCAGCTCGCGCTTGGACATCATCTCCCACTGGGCCGCCAGCTCAGGATACTTCTTGGCATACTCCGCGAAGCTCTTGTGCCAGGCATCGCGCGCTTCGCGGCCGCGCTTGCCCACGCCCTCGGCGAAGTGCTGGGGCACTTCTTCGGGCACGAGGAACTTGGCGTCCGGCGGCCACCCGTAGAATTCCTTGGCCTCGCGAATCTCGTCGTCGCCCAAGGGAGATCCGTGGGCGCTGGCTGTGTTCTGCTTGTCCGGCGCGCCGTAGCCGATCAGCGAGTGCACGATGATCAGCGTCGGCCTGTCGTCGGTCTTGGCGAAGGTTTTGTAGGCCTTGCGCAGCGCGTCGAGATCGTTGACGTCTTTCACTTCGATCACGTTCCAGCCGTAGCCCTGGAAGCGTTTGACCTTGTCGTCGCTGTAGGCCAGCGTGGTGTGGCCTTCGATCGTGATCGTGTTGTCGTCGTAGATCCAGCACAGGTTCGACAGCTTCAAGTGCCCGGCCAGCGAGGCGGCTTCGTTGCTGATGCCTTCCATGAAGTCGCCGTCGCTGCACACGGCGTAGACGTTGTAGTCGAACAGGTCGAAGCCGGGCCGGTGAAAGTGCGAGGCCAGCCAGCGCTGGGCGATGGCCATGCCGACGCTGTTGCTGATGCCCTGGCCCAACGGCCCGGTCGTAGTTTCCACGCCCGAGGTGTCGCGGTTTTCCGGGTGGCCGGGAGTGCGGCTGTGCAACTGGCGAAACTGTTTGATCTCGTCGAGCGTGACGGCCAACTCGCCGGTGGGTTTGCCGTCTTCAAACTGCTTGACCCCGGCCAAGTGCAGCACCGAGTAGAGCAGCATCGAGGCATGCCCGCAGGAGAGCACGAAGCGGTCGCGGGCCGGCCAAAGCGGGTGCTCCGGGTCGTAGTTGAGCACTTCGTTCCACAGCGTGTAGGCCACCGGAGCCAGAGCCATCGGCGTGCCGGGGTGTCCGCTGTTGGCCTTTTGCACGGCGTCCATCGACAGCGTGCGGATCGTGTTGATGGCCAACCCCTCGATCGTGTCAGACGGGGGGGCGGAGCGCTGTTGGGTTTGACTGGCCATGGGGGGACCTGCTTCTAAGTGGTTCAAGAAGGCGAGGTTAGCTTCTGCCGTGGCGCGCTGCTGCCGCTGCCGAAACCAACTCGCTGAGTGTAGGGGGCCGCAAGCAATGCGTCAACGACGCCCACCGCCTCGGTGCCGGCTACGAAATGCTAGCTTTTTGTAGGCCAGAAAAGATTCAAGAACGACCGTCTCGGCGGTCGATTCCTGCGTCGCCCGCGTGAATCGATCACGCGGCGGGCAGCACGCGCGCCGGCGCTGGGCTGCGCCGACGTTTCGTCAGTCAAGCGGAGTGCAACTTTGAACGCGCACGCAATCCTTCGCGCCGTCTTCATCGGTCTGGGCGTGCTGATCTTGTGCGTCTGACGCACAGGGGGCGCAAGTGCGGCTAGGCGCTTAGCCAGCCAAGGGTCGATTAGGCCTTCGGCTTCTCGACGACTTCGGCCTTCTCGATCACCACCGGCTCGACCGGTCGGTCCGAAGCGCCGGTCGCGACGCCGCCGATCTTCTTCACCACGGCCAGGCTCTCGTCGTCGGCCGTCTTGCCAAAGGCGGTGTACTGGCCGTCGAGGTGCGGCACCTTCTCCAGGCAGATGAAGAACTGCGAGCCTGCCGTGTCGGGATCGCTGGTGCGGGCCATCGAGAGCACGCCGGGTTCGTGGGGCGTGGCGTTGAACTCGGCCTTGATATTGTAGCCGGGTCCGCCGGTGCCGGTGCCTTCGGGGCAGCCTCCCTGGATCATGAAGCCCTTGATGATGCGGTGGAAGGAGAGGCCGTCGTAGAAGCCGATCTTCGCCAGCGCCAGCATATTCTTGACGTGCCCCGGAGCGTCGGCGGGGAGCATGTTGAGCGTGATCTTGCCCTGGTTCGTATCGAGCACGATCTGATAGTCGTTGTTCTGCAGATCGATTTGCGGCAGCACGGCTTCGACTTCGGCTCGGCGATTCTTGGTCATCGGAGCCTCCTTTCCCAGTTCGTATTGGATGTTCGCTTGCAGGTTCAGCTTGTAGACTACCAGCCTGTTGCGGCATCGAATAGGACCAAACCCCACAGGCGGCGCTACGCAGCGCGCGGGAGGACCGGTTCGGATGGAATGGGTGCAGATCTACGACCCGCTGGGCTCGGCCTGGCTCTCGACCCTGATGGCAGCGGCGCCGATCGTCGTCCTGCTGGGGCTGCTCGTGGCGGGGCAATCCGCCCCGCGGGCCGCGGCCGTGGGCCTGATCGTTGCGCTCGGCGTGGCCATGTTCGGGTTCGGCATGCCGACCTCTGCGGCGCTGGCGTCGGCATTCTACGGAGCGTGCTTCGGGCTGTTGCCGATCGGCTGGATCGTGCTGGCCGCCGTGTTTCTGTTCCACCTCACCGTGCGGGCCGGCCAGTTCGAAGTGGTCAAACACTCGGTCGCCGCCATCTCGCCCGACCGGCGAATGCAGGCACTGTTGATCGCGTTTTCGTTCGGCACGTTCGTCGAAGGGGCCGCGGGCTTCGGTACGCCGGTGGCCATTTCGGCTGCGCTGTTGATTGGATTGGGATTCTCGCCGCTCTACGCAGCGGGGCTGGCGCTGTTGGCCAACACTTCGCCCGTGGCCTTTGGCGCGCTGGGCACGCCGATCACGACGCTGGCCAAGATCTCCGGGCTCGACGAAATGGCGCTGAGCCAGATGGCCGGGCGACAGTTGCCGTTCTTTTCGCTGATCGTGCCGGCTTGGCTGGTGGCCGTTATGTCGGGCTGGCGCGGCGTGGTCGGTTGCTGGCCGGCGATTCTCGTCTGCGGCGGCAGCTTTGCCGGCATTCAATTCGCCACGTCCAACTTTCACGGTCCGACGTTGGTCGACGTCGTCGGCGGGTTGGGGTCGTTGGCGTGCCTGGCCGTGTTTCTGCGATTCTGGCAACCGCGCGAAGTCTGGCGCTTTCCCGACGAGGACACGACGGCCGAGACGGAGACCGTGCCGCTCACTCGCCGGCAAGTCGTCTATGCCTGGATGCCGTGGCTGCTGCTGTCGGTGCTCGTGTTCCTATGGGGCACGCCGCAGTTTCGCACGCTGCTCAACGGCGGTGAGGCCGAGCATCCCAACGTGCTGGCCGGCGTGACGAAGTTCTCCTGGAGCGTGCCGGGACTCGACCAGCGCGTGTACCGCGACGCTCCGGTCGTCGAAGTGCCCGCCGGCAGCGATCGGGCCGCCGAGCCGGAAAAGGCCGTGTACGACCTCAACTGGCTTTCGGCCACGGGCACTGGCATCTTCATTGCCGCGGTGCTTTCGGCCTTCTGGCTGCGCATTCCGCCGGCCGGCTTCGCGATGCAGTTCGTGCAAACGCTGGCCAAGATGCGCTGGGCGCTGGCGACGATCGCCTGCATGTTGGCGCTGGCCTTCGTCACCAAGTACAGCGGCAGCGACGCCACGCTCGGGCTGGCGTTCACGCGGACCGGCTGGCTGTACCCGTTCTTTGCGCCAATGTTGGGCTGGCTGGGCGTGGCGTTGACCGGATCGGATACGTCGTCGAACGCGCTGTTCGGCAGCCTGCAACGAATTACGGCCGAGCAACTCGATCTGAATCCGTTGCTCATCGTGGCCTCGAACAGCACCGGCGGCGTGATGGGCAAGATGATCGACGCCCAAAGCATCGTCGTGGCCGCCGTGGCCACGGGCCAGTCGGGCGGCGAGGGGCGGATCCTGCGCTTCGTCTTTCTCCATAGCGTTGCGCTGGCCGCGCTGGTAGGGCTGCTGACGCTAGCCCAGGCGTATCTCATGCCCTGGATGATTCCTTCCAGCGGCTGAGCCGCCAAGCGATTGCACCGCCAGCTTGCGGGCGGCAGCCGCTCGAAGCCAGAATAGGGGGCACAGCGAATCGCCGCATGCCCTTCGATTTTCGAGCCTGAGCAACTTCCGGAGAACGTTCGATGCCGCTTCGCCTTGCGATTTTGCCGATCCTCGCGATCGCCGCGACGTCTTTGACACCGTCCTTGCTTCAGGCGGAGCCGCATCCCGTGCCGAACTTCAAGCCCACGGCCCAGGAGTCGATCGTGCCGGTGGATGCCGAGGTTGAGCTGGTGTGGAACGAAGGTGAATTCACCGAGGGTCCCGCGCCGATGGGCGACGGCTCGATCTTATTCTCCGACATCGGCAACCGCATCTTTCGTTACGATCCGCAATCGGGCGAGACGACCGTCTTCCGCGATCCCAGCGGACGCTCCAACGGGTTGATGTTCGATCCGCACGGGCGGCTGGTCGCCGCCGAGGGGGCCAACACCGGCGGCGGGCGACGCATCTCGATTACCGATCTCGACGGCAAGGTGCGCACGCTGGCCGATTCGTTCGAAGGCAAGCGGTTCAACAGCCCCAACGATCTGGCGATCACCACCGACGGCGACGTCTACTTCAGCGATCCGCGTTACGTGGGGGATGAGCCGCGCGAGCTGGACTTCGAGGCGGTGTTCCTGGTGAAGGCCAACGGCATCGTTAAGGTGGCCACCCGCGAAGTGGAGAAACCCAACGGCATTTTAGTCAGCCCCGACCGCAAGACAGTCTACGTGGCCGACAACAACAGCAAGCTGCCGGGGGCGCATCAGTTGTTGTCGTTCCGGATCGCTTCGGACGGCACGTTGACCAGCAAGCGCGTGCTGTTCGACTTCGGTGCCGAGCGGCGGGGCATCGACGGCATGACGCTCGACGAGCGGGGCAACATCTATGCCACGGCCGGCCGCGGCGACGAGGCGGGGATCTATGTTTTCAATCCCGAGGGCATCCAGCTCGCGTTCATTCCCACGCCCGGCGGACCGACCAACTGTGTGTTCGGCATCGGCGACGAGAAACGCACCCTCTACATTACGGCCGCTGGCCCAGCGAACGACGCGGGCGAGCCCCGTTTCGGACTGTATCGCGTGAATCTAAAGATCCCGGGGTATCATTTGTATCCGCGCGTGATGCCCTGACCGATGGATTCTGGTGGGTCATCGTTGCGGCACCCTTGGCAGGAGAACGACATGTCGCTTCTTCAAGTTGCGGCTGCCCATGCGGGTCAGGGCACGCCCTATTGGTTCTTGAATGCTCTGACGATCGTCAAACTCTCCGGTGAACAGACCGGCGGCACGTTTGCCCTGCTCGAGGAGACGCTGCCGGCGGGGCGTGCTTCGCCGTTTCACCTGCATCACAACGAAGACGAATCGTTCTACGTGCTCGAAGGCGAGCTGAGCTTCTTTAGCGGCTCGGACAAGATTCGGGCCACTACCGGGTCGACGATCTTCCTGCCGCGCGAGCAGCCGCATGGGTTTCGGGCCGACACGGCGGCGAAGATCCTGATCTTGACCACGCCGTCGGGTTTCGACGCGTTCGTGGCCGAAGCCGGTGAGCCGGCTACCGAGCTCCGGCTGCCGGAGCCGCGCGAGCCCGACTTTGCCCGGCTGACGCAGACGGCCGGCAAATACGGCATCGACATCCTCGGCCCGCTGCCGGAGTGAGACGCCGACCAAGTCCCCCCTCGATTGTGGTATGCTGCCGGAAGGCCGAACCACAAGTTCTGCCGCCCAACACGGCCTCGTCTGAACGGTTCTAGGAGGCATGCCATGCGAAGCGTCCTGCGACTCGGCAATCTGTTGGCGATTGGTTGTCTCGTGTCGCTGGTTTCTAGCCGTTCGATTAGGGCAGACGATCTGCCGATTCCCACGATCGTCGAGGGCTCGGTGTTGCCGCCCGATGCGGCGATGGCCTTGTACGTGCGGCCGGCGGAATTGGCTTCTTCGAAGTCGGCCGCGCCGATCGTCGAGGCGTTCGACGCGGTGCTCGAGCCCTTGAAGCTGGGACTCTCGGTGGCCGACATCGAAGAGTTCAAGATCGTCTTCATCATCGACCAGCAAGCCGGGCTGGAAGGAGTGATCCTCGTCGTGCGCGCTCGGGCCGCGCACGACTGGAAGCCGATGTTTGACGCCCAGGGCAAGTGGAAGGAAGAGGAATTCCAAGGCCGAAAGGTCTTTCGCAGGGTGAGTCGGCAGGCCTACTGGCTTCCCGACGAGCGCACCGCCGTGTTCACCGAGAGCCGAAATGCGACGATGCTGGCCCGTTCGATGGGAAGTCCCGATCCGCAGGATAAGGCCGCCTGGTTCGAGGCCTGGAGCGAAGCCGCCCGGCGCCCGCTGGCGGGGCTCATCGACATGAGGGTCTTGAGCGGCGGAAATCCCGGACGCGATGAAGATCCGCTGGCCGTGCTCGCCACCGACGCCAAGTACGCTGTGGCCAGCGGTTATTTCACGATCGGCGGTTTCCAACTCGAGGGCAGCATCACGACCGATTCCCCGCAGGCCGCGGCCCGAGTCGCCCCAGCCACTTCCCAGGTATTGGTCGACTTCGTCGAAGAAATGTTCGAGGCCGTGCCGCTGGAAGACGACGACAAGGCGGGTCTCGCCGCTCAGCTCAACGAATTTCTCGGCAAGTCCCGCATCAAGACCGACGGCAAGCTGGTCAAAGCCGAGGGCCGGTTCACGACCAAGATGATCCAGGTCATTTGCGACGCGGCCAAGAAGGTGGCCAAGCGTATGTGAGGTACCCGGTTTGTTGCACGCACGAGGGAATCGCTCCGAGTTTGCGTCTCTCGGGGCGCGATGAAAGAATGGGGCCATTCTGTCACGCTGATTCTCGTCGAGGCTCGCCATGGCACACCGCTTCGCCCTGCCCCTGCTGTTGTCGATCGTCGCTTGCGTTTCCAGCGCGATTGCTGCGGAGAAGAGAACGCCTGCCGAAGATCCAACGTCCGGCCGGCTGTTGCTGGCCACGTGCCAGTTCCCCGTTTCGGCCGACGTGCATGCCAACGCCGAGTGGATTCGCAAGCAGATGCGGCTGGCCGCCGCGCAAGAGGCCGACCTGGTGCACTTCTCCGAGTGCGCCCTCTCCGGCTACGCGGGCGTGGAACACGAGTCGCTCGCCGATTTCGATTGGGAAGCGCTGCGGGCCGAAACCGCCGCGATCCTCAAGTTGGCCGACGAGCTCGATCAATGGGTCGTGCTGGGCAGCACGCATCAACTCACCGGCGAGCACAAACCGCACAACTCGCTGTACGTCATCAACCCGCAGGGCGAGATTGTCGATCGCTACGACAAACGCTTCTGCACCGGCGGCGACTTGAAGCACTTCTCGCCGGGCGACCACTTCGTGGTATTCGAAGTCGACGGCGTGCGGTGCGGACTGTTGATTTGCTACGACATCCGCTTTCCCGAGCTGTACCGGGAGTATCAGCGGCGGGGCGTGCAGTTGATGCTGCACGCGTTTCACAACGCGATGATGAAACCCGGCGTCGTACACCCGATTATCATGCCCGCCACGGGCCAGGCCCGCGCGGCGACCAATGGCATGTTCATCTCGATGAACAATTCGTGCGCGCCCGAGGCCTGGCCGAGCCTGTTGATCAGTCCCGACGGCCGCATCGTGCAGCGCCTGGCCGAGCACCGCCCCGGCGTGATGGTTCACGAGATCGACACGAACCGCAAGTACTACGACGCCAGCGCCGCCTACCGCCGCCGCGCCATGGACGGCACCCTCAACAGCGGCGAGGTCGTGGATGACCCACGGTCAGATGATCGGACCGGCTACTGAAGCAGCTTCGTTGCCGGTCTGATGCGAGGTAGTTTCGGCAAGCCGTTCCGCTTATTCGGCTGCGCGATCTCGTCTCGGCTTGGAAATCCTAGAGCCATTGCAGATTTTCGTGACAAACCGCCGGGCGAGCGGTTAGGATCGATCTTGGCGGCCGAGCACTCCCGTGGACTTTACAAAAGGTCCGGTGAGACGCCCCAGCCGCGGCTTCACCTCTACCGGCGATCGGGAATTTTGGCGTGCGCTACGATGTGATCATTGTCGGATCCGGGCCCTCGGGCACTTCGACGGCGCTCAACTTGGCGCGGATCTGTCCGGGGATCGCCGAGCGGACGTTGGTGCTCGAGCGCGATTCGCATCCGCGACACAAGCTGTGCGGCGGCGGGTGCGTGCCGCAGGTGGATATGTGTCTTGAGCGGCTGGGGCTCGACTATCTCGAAGTGCCGCACGTCGACGTCGATTGGGCGCACGTGCAGTTTCGCGGCCGAGGTTTTCCGTTGCGGTTTGGCAAAGGGTATTCGTTTCGCGTGGTGCGCCGCAACGAGTTCGATGCCTGGCTGGCCGATCACGTGCGCCGCCGAGGCATCGAGATCAAGGAAGAGACGCGCGTCACCAAGCTGCACCGCTCGGACGACGGCGTGGAAATCGAAACCAACCGCGGCACGTTTTCGGCCCGCGTGGTCGTGGGTGCCGATGGCACCAGCGGCGTCGTGCGGAAGCTCGTGCCCGAGGGAGCCAAGACCTGTACGGTGGCTCGCCTGGTGGAACTGATCACGCCGGCAGTGCCCGCCAGCGCCCCCGCGACGATGGCGGCCGACGACGCCTTGCTCGACTTCGCCTTCATGCCCGCCGGCGTGCAAGGCTACGCCTGGAGCTTTCCCACCAAGATTGCCGGTGAGCGGATGCGCAACTGGGGCGTGTACGACAGCCGGCTCGTGCCGCGCAAGAGCGCCGGCTCGCTACGGCCGGTGGTGGCCGAGTGGATGCAGCAGGCGGGCTACCGGCTCGACGACTATCACCTCGAAGGGCATCCGATTCGATTGTTCGAGGCGGGCGCGAGCTTCGCGGCGCCGCACGTCGTGTTGGTCGGCGACGCCGCCGGCGTCGATGCCACGTTCGGCGAAGGCATCAGCCCGGCTTTGGCCTACGGTGAGATCGCTGCCCGGGCCATCGACGACGCCTTCCGACGCGGAGACTTTTCGTTCGCCGGGTATCGCTCGGCGGTGCTCAAAAGCCCCGTGGGCGTGGCCCTGCGGCGCCGGACCGCTTCGGCCCGGGCGCTCAACCGCTTCTACTATCCCTGGGTGCAGAAGCTGTTGTGGTGGCGGATGGGCCCGCTTGCCCGCTGGTACATCAAGAAGGTGCTGTTCAACTGGGGCGAACCCGACGAGCCGCTGCCGGCCGAGCGTCCCAGCGTGCCGGTGCCCGCGCCGCATGCCCCAACTGCGCCCGTGGCTTCGAGCAAGACGACGAGCCGCTAGTACGGCTGCCGGCAGACTCAATCGCGCAAGAAAAACCCCGCCAGGCGACCTTGCCTAGCGGGGTTTCTTTATTCACCAATCACGACCCACGGGCCACTTACTTCGCCGCCTGTTGATTGGCGGCGTCGATGACGTGGCCGGTCTTGGGGTCGATGTGCAGGTTGAGGTGCTCGTCGTCGTGCGTGTAGAAGACGAACCCGTACATCATCTCGTGGATGGTTTGCGGGCCTTCTTTCACCTCATCGCTGGGATCGGGGTTGTAGGGGTTGAAGGCCGAGTTGTCGTAGTGAGCCACGACTTCCAGCTTCGTGCCCTTGGGGAACTTCACCGCGTCTTCCGGCCAGCGATAGGCCTGCTGCCAGTCGAAGCTGTAGTTGGGCACTACCAGCAGCTTTTCCTTCTTGCCGTCGGGCAGGATGGCGCTGAAGGTCATGTCCTTGCCCCGCAGGTGCATGTGCGAGAACAGGCCATAGCCGGTGATGTCGTGCTTCAGCTCGCGGGTGGCGCTCACTTCGTGGTGCGGAGCGTGCGGCGGCACCTTGAACGTGAGATTCGTCACCTGCGAGTTGCGCAGATGCTTGTGAATCACCTCGCGGGCGTAACCCAGTCCGACCGAAATCTGGTCGGTGGTTTCCTCGCCCAGCGTGACGTAGTGGATCTGCAGCACGAGCGAGGACTTGGCCGGAATCATGAAGCCCACGTTGCGGTCCAAAATCATCGGATCGCCGCCGGGCACCTGGCCGGTGATGAAGTTTTTGTTGCTCGGCTTCTCGCCCAGCTTGATGTAGGCCATGTTGCAGTGGTGCATGGCCCGGGAGTTTTCGGCCTTGATCTGCACTTCCTGGATCCAGGTGTCTTCTTTGAAGAAGTGCGGCAGGATGATGTAGCGGTAGGGAATGTAGCCGGTGGCGGGAATCTTCTGCACCGGCGTCTTGAGCACCAGATCGGGCTCGCTGATCTTCCACTCGCTGTCGGAGAACTGACGCGGCTCGGGGGCCTTGGTCATGTCGCCCTGCGGGCAATCGGCACGCACCCAGTCCTCGATCATGTGCCGCTCCTCGAGCGACATGCCGCGCAGATTCGTAAACGTGCCGTGCTGCTTGCTGCCGTACCAGGGGGGCATCCGCTGCTCCTTGGTCACTTCGAGCAGCATTTCCGAATGGTCCACGGCGTCGTCGTAGCTCACCAGCGCGAACGGCGCTTCGGTGGCTCCGTCGCGATGGCAGTCCTGGCAGTGCTTTTGCAGCAGCGGCGAGATGTGTTCGGCGAACGTAATGCTCGGATCGCCCTCACGCGGCTGGGGATACTCGATCACGCAACCGTCGACGGCTGTGGTGGCCACTTTCACGTCGCGGCCGGCCAGCACGTCCTCGATGGCCAGCTTCAAATCGTGGCGGCCCACCTTCGGTCGTTCGCCGCCGAACCGATACTGGTCGTCCACGCGGCCGCGATAACGCAGCTTGTGGTCGCCGTCGAGCACCACCACCTCGGCGGCACGCTCGGCACCCACGGCCCGGGCCACGTCGCCGTCAAAGTCCTTGGCGAAGGGAAACGAGCATTCGGCCCGCATCGCCTGGTAGGCCACTTCACGAATGTCGTCGTTCGGTCCCACGTTCACCGCCAGGAACTGCACGCCCTGGTCGCGGTACTCGCGTTCCATCTCGCCCAACTTCGGCAGGTAGCGCTGCACGAGCGGGCAATCGAGCGTGGTGAACATGACCACGAAGGCCTTCTTGTCCCCGAACTCCGAGAGCGTGCGAGGCAAGTAGCGGATGTCTTTGAATTCGAAATTGTCGACCTTGTCGCCGATGGCCACCTGGGTTTCGGGGGTCGACTTCTCCTCGGCCCGGGCCGGCAAGGAAAAAATTGCCAGTAGCGCAATCGCGATGACAGTTCTGCACGTCGCCTGCATAGTGCTGCCCTTGGAAAAGTGGCTAGAAATGGCTCTCTGGGAATCCCCCTCGTTATACCAAGAGCCCGGGCCGCGGCCAACCGAGCCCCGGAAACCACGAAAAATCCTTCGCGCCTTTTTCGGGGGCCTCTTTGGGTCTGCAAGGGGGCACGCGAGACGGCATTCCCCGGGCTCTGGCGGCGAGCCAGTGCTTCGGTGGACCGAACGCGTCGGCTCCACGCCGTACGGTCGAGTGGCTATATTCAACCGCGGGCGGCACGAAGCACGTCCCGTACGTTCGCTTTGAGCCACGATTCGCCCCCGCATCCCATCTTCCTGCTGCCAGCGCCCGAGGCCCCGTCACGCGAAATGGACAAGGATCTGCTGGCCGATATCGTGGGATGGGACGTGCGCAACTGGTCGCGCGCGGTGGAGTTCTGGGACCGCGCCGTCGACTGGGACAAGGTGCACAATTGCCTGGAACTGGGGGGCCGCCAGGGCGGGCTGTCGCTGTGGATGGCGCTGAAGGGCAAGGACGTCGTCTGCTCCGACCTGGAAGACACCGAGGCCACGGCCCGGCCGCACCACGCGAAATACGACCTGCCGGGTGCGGTTCGCTATCAGGACATCGACGCGGCGACGATTCCCTACGAGAACCATTTCGACGTCGTGGCCTTCAAGTCGATCCTAGGCGGCATCGGACGCCATGGCAACAAGCCGCTCCAGCAGGCGGCCATCGACCAGATCCGCCGCGCTCTCAAACCTGGCGGCAAACTGCTGTTCGCCGAAAACCTCGTGGCCTCGCCGTTCCATCGCGTGGTGCGCGAGCGCTTCGTGCGATGGGGCCGCGCTTGGCGCTACGTGACGATCGAGGAGATGCAGGAATTCCTGCGCGACTTCTCGCGCTGCGAACTATGCACTACCGGCGTGCTGGGCGCTTTTGGCCGCACCGAGCGCCAGCGACGCGTGCTCTCGGCCGTCGACCGCGGGGGCCTGAACCAAATCACTCCGCAAAGCTGGCGATACATCGTCTACGGCATCGCGGAGAAGTAGCGTACCGGGGTGGAGCGAGCCGGCGTCGAGTGCCTTTCAGGGAAGATGGACGCGCGAAGCTAGCTGACGTCTGCCGTCACTTCAGACGGACTGCCTCACGCGGAACCACCGCGGGGCGACTCCCCATCAAGTCGTCCGTGCCTGCGTGCCGATGGCACACCTAGGCGACTCCTCTTTCACGCGCGTTCTGCGCGCCCATGCGAATGCGCGATCTCGATGGCAAGCTAGCACTCATCACCGGCGCTGCCGCCGGCATCGGGCGCTCACTAGCGCTCGAATTGGCTCGCCGCAGGGTCCATCTGTTGCTGGTCGATATCGACGAGCCGGGGCTGCTGGGAACGGCGGCCGAGGCACGTAGCCCGGGCGTGGATGTGGAAACGTGCGTGGCCGACTTGTGCTGCCCGGACGACCTCGCTCGGGTCGTGCAGGTGGCGCGGGCGCGCGACATCGACCTGCTGGTGAACAACGCGGGCGTCGCCTACTATGGCCAAACGCACGACATGTCGACCGAGCAATTGGATCGATTGCTGGGCGTGAACCTGCTTGCGCCGATTCGACTGACGCACGAACTACTGCCGACCTTGATCGAGTATCCCTGCGGACACGTGCTCAACGTGTGCAGCGTGGCCGGCCTGGTGGGCGTGGCCCGGCTCTCGGCCTACAACGCGAGCAAGTTCGCCCTGGTCGGCTTCTCCGAGGCGCTGCGGGCCGAGTACGGTCCGCGAGGACTGGGCGTCACCGCCTTGTGTCCCGGACTGGTCCGCACGGGCATCTTTCGAACCGCGATGACCGGCGGAGAGAAGAGCGTGCCGCGCTTCCCCAATTGGATTCAAGCTTCGCCGGAGCGGATCGCCCGGCGGGCCGTCCGGGCGGTGCGGCGCAACGAGGGGCTGGTCGTGCCCACCGCCGCCGCACAGCTCGTGTGGGGCATCAAACGTCTGGCGCCGCGATTCTTCGAGCGCATGCAACGCGTACGACGCGTCAAACGCGCGCCGGCGATGCCCCAGTTCGCGCGCGTGGCCATCTCAGCCGATGAAGTGATTCCGCCCGACGAGTCGCTCCGCCGCGCGGCGTAGCGAATGTACCTGGTGTCGCATTGCTTTTTGCACGCGGGCAATCGGGCCGGGCTCAAGCTCCTCAGTTGACCGCGCGGGTATCGACCGGGTAGCTTGACGGGCATGTCGGCTGCCGGTTCCCTCGATTTGAAAGTCTATCGCGACGCGGATCAGCTTGCGGCCAAGGCCGCCGTGGCCGTGGCACGCGCCGCGGCCGAAAGCATTCGCCACCGCGGTCGCTTCACCCTGGTGCTCTCCGGCGGCTCGACGCCGCGCAAGACCTACGCCCTGTTGGCCGAGGGCGATGGCGAAACCAACGTCGACTGGTCGCGGGCTTATCTGTTCTTCGGCGACGAACGCCACGTGCCGCACGACGACGAGCGCAGCAACTACGGCATGGCCCGCGAGTCGCTGTTGTCGGTCGCTCCCATTCCCAGCGAGCAGGTGCTGCCGATCCCCACGGGCTTGCCCACGGCCGAGGCCTGTGCCGAGGCGTATTCGACGGCGCTTGCCAAGTTCTTCGCCCTGCCGTCCGGTACGATGCCGATCTTCGACCTGGTGCTGCTGGGCCTGGGCGACGACGGTCACACAGCCTCGTTGTTTCCGGGAGCCGAGGCGCTTGGCGTCGACGATCGCATCGCCACCTGGAGCCCGCCGGGGACGCTGCCGCCGCCGGTCGATCGGATCACGCTCACGTATCCGGCCATCAATGCGGCGCGCGAGGTGCTGTTCCTCGTCGCCGGCGAAAACAAGGCCGAGGCCGTGCAGGATGTGCTGGAGGGCGGCGCCGACAAACAGCGTCGCCCCGCCGCCGGCGTTCGCCCCGAAGCCGGCCGCCTGATGTGGATGCTGGATGAGGCCGCCGCCGGGCGATTGAAAAACTCGGGCTAAGCTCGGGACGCGATTCCCGGTCATACCGACTGCGGCGCAGACGAACGAGGCATTCAGGCGGGGCAAGAGCGAGCGCTCGCACGGTGCGGCGGGTTGTGGAGGATGCAGTCTTGCTGCGCGATATGAACCAAGCCGACTGGCTTTCTTGGCTCGAACTCGACCTCGAGCAGGTGCCGCAGGCCTTGATCCTCCGCGGCACGCGCAACTTGAAGCGGCATTACCAGGCACACCGTGCCCACTTCGCCGACGTGGTCGAGGTCGGCTCGCCCAACGGACTGTTCGAAGACGTGTTCATCGGTCGGCGGGGCGCCGTGCGGGTGGCTTACGCATCCGTCTATGGGGCGCCGATGGCCTCGGAAATCACGCATGTCTTCGGCGTGCTCGGCACGCGGCTCGTGGTGCAGACCGGCTGCTGCGGGGGGCTCTCCGATGAACTTGAAACCGGCGACCTGTTTCTCGCCCAAAAGGCTCACCCCGGCGAAGGTGCGGCGCAGTACTACCAGGCCGAAGGTCGTTCTCCGGCGGCGTCGTGGGGGATGGACCATTGGCGGGCACTCCCCGGCGGAGGCGAAGCCAGGTTCGTCACGGGGCACATCTACAGCACCGGCGCTTTGCTGGCCGAAGGCGACGCCGAGCTCTCCGCCTGGCACGCCGCGGGGTTTTCCGCGGTCGACATGGAAACCGCCGCCACGTTCGCCGTGGCCGAGCACTTCGGCATGCTTCGGGCGTCGATTCTGTTCGTGTTCGACAATCCCCGCCGCCAGGACCACATGTTACTCACCGATACGGCCAAGGATCGCCGCCGCGCCGAGGCCAGCGACCAGATGCTCGCCTTGACGCTGGCGCTGGTAGAGCAACACTGTGGGCAACTCCCCGCCAAGCCAACCCGCCGCGAACGCCTATCGTGACCCCCCGCCCCCAAGAGCGAGTGAACATGACGACGCATCGTATCTCGGGCCATCTGGTCGATCTGCACCAGCAGCGGATCGTGGACGGCACCCTGGTGGTCGAAGACGGCCGCATCGCCGCGATCGAAGAACACCCGGTCGAAGACGGGCCTTATGTCCTGCCCGGTTTCGTCGACGCGCATATCCACATCGAGAGCAGCATGATGCCGCCGACGTCGTTCGCGCAGCTTGCAGTGCGGTTCGGCACGGTGGCCACGGTTTCCGACCCGCACGAGATCGCCAACGTGTTGGGCGCCCCCGGCGTGGAGTACATGCTCGACAGCGCCCGGCAGGTGCCGCTGAAGTTTCATTTCGGCTGCCCCTCGTGCGTGCCGGCCACGGGTTTCGAGACGGCCGGTGCCGTGCTCGACGCGGCCGAGGTCGAGAAGCTGCTGGCCCGCGACGAGATCGGCTACTTGAGCGAGCTGATGAACTATCCCGGCGTGCTGTTCGGCGATGAGGAGGTGCTGCGCAAGATCGCCGCGGCCAAGGCGCTGGGGAAGCCCGTCGACGGCCACGCGCCTGGACTGCGCGGCGACGATGCCAAGCGCTACATCGAGGCGGGCATCACCACCGATCACGAGTGCTTCACGCTGCCCGAGGCACAGGACAAGCTGCGCTACGGCATGAAGATCATCATCCGCGAAGGCTCGGCCGCGCGCAACTACGAGGCCCTCAAGAGCCTGTTGGAAACCGATCCCGAACGCTGCATGCTGTGCAGCGACGACAAGCACCCCGACGACCTGCTCGAAGGTCACATCAACGCGCTGGTGCGGCGTGCCGTGTCGGACGGCTTTCCCTTGTTCAACGTGTTGCGTGCCGCCTGCGTGCACCCGGTCGAGCATTACGGCCTGCCGGTGGGGCTGCTGCGCGTGGGCGACTCGGCCGACTTCGTACTGGTCGACAATCTGCAGGACTTCAACTGCCGCCAAACCTGGATCGACGGCGTGTGCGTGTACGACGCGCCTGAGGTGAATTTCGCGTGGACGCCGCCCGAGACGCCCAACCATTTCGACTGCCAGACGAAAGGCCCCGAGGCATTCGCCATGCGCGACGAGCCGCGCTACCGCGAAGTGATCGTCGCTGTCGACCGGCAGATCGTGACCCAGCGCGAGCATTGCGAGCTCACCGCGGTTGACGGCCTGCTCCATGCCGACCCCGCGGCCGACCTGCTCAAGCTGGCCGTGGTGAATCGTTACCAGAACGCCGAGCCGGGGCTGGCGCTGATCAAGAACTTCGGGCTTAAGCGCGGGGCGATCGCCTCGACCGTGGCCCACGACTCGCACAACATCATCGCCGTGGGCACCAGCGACGCCATGGTGGCCAAGGCCGTGAATGCGATGGCTTCCGCCCGGGGCGGCGTGTGCTACGTCGACGACGCGACCGAGGCCGTGCTGCCCTTGCCCATCGCCGGACTAATGAGCGACCTGCGTCCCGAGGAGATCGCCGAAGGCTATGCCCGCATCGACCGCCTGGCGAAAGAAGCCGGCTCGGCGCTGGCCGCGCCGTTCATGACGCTTTCGTTCATGGCCCTGCTGGTGATCCCCACGCTGAAGCTCAGCGACAAAGGGCTGTTCGACGGAGAAAAATTCGCGTTCGTCGAGTAGGCCAGCCGCCGCGACGATCAGCCCACAACGAAGCGATGAGCCACCCCCACACAACGGGACACCGAAGCGGCGAGCGCTGGGCGCTGGCCCTGTCCCTGTTTACGGTCGCTTACAACGTGGTGGAAGGTATCGTTTCGGCGTTCTTCGCCATCGTCTCGGGCAGCACGGCGCTGTTGGGCTTCGGTGCCGACAGCTTCGTCGAGTCGCTCTCCGGCGGCGTGATGGTCTGGCAATTCTGGCATCCCGAGGGCGCGCACGATCGAGAACATCGGGCGGCCCGCTACGTTGGGATCTCGCTGTTGGTGCTGGCCGCTTACGTGACCTACGATGCGGCGACGTCGCTCTGGTCGCGCGAGGCGCCTGAGCGCTCGCTGGCGGCCATTCTGATCGCCGTGGCGTCGCTGGTGGTGACGCCGATGCTGTACGTGCTGAAGCGTCGCGTGGCGATTTCGCTCTCCAGCCGGAGTCTGCTGGCCGACTCGAAGCAGACCCTGGCCTGCTCGCTGATGTCGGTCGCGCTGTTGGCCGGTGCCGGAGCCAACTACTGGTTCGGCCTCTGGCAGGCCGATCCCGTCGCCGGCCTGGCGATCGCCCTGTACCTGGTGAAAGAAGGCGTCGAGGTGCTCCGCTCGCGCGAGCTGTGCTGCTAGAAATGTGGGAATGGATCGCGTCTCAGGATCAGTGCGATCCCATCTCAAACTCGACGCACCAATAGGAATAACCGGCCGCGGCAAGAATCGGTGCGCTGATTGCAAACCATAAGATCGCCGCGGCGACGACTGCTCCGAATTGGAAGGGGGCGACGCACGGAAAGCTGCCATCGACGGGCTCGTTTCTGCGGCGGAACCCGTTCCACGCGAACGAGAATCCGGTGATGGCCGCGGACAGCCAGAGGAAGTCGGTCCACGGCCCGGAAACATGATTGATCAGGTAAGTGGCGGTCATGGTCAGTCTGGTCAGTGTAAACAGAGCGAGCAACAGCCCGGCCGGCCAACGCTCGTGAAAGAACTTCCGCGGGCGGAGCATCCTGTGCGATTCCTCGTCGAGTGCTCGTTGAGCCACCATTCGTAGCGCTAATACCGTACTGCCGAGCAGCAGGAAGGCACCGGCAATCACGCTGTGGGTTGGCGAAGGCCACGCAATCGCCTCATAAAACGAGGGACAGAGTTGCCGCAGGCCAGGGTCAACGATCCATCGCGCCGCCATGCCTTCAGCGGCGAATCCTACCACCAGCAGCAACAACGCCAGCCGCCGCCAAGCGAGGCGCCGCCAACCTTCGACGAGAACTCCGACAAGCAGCAAGTTGGCGACCATCAGGCACACACCCACAAGAGTGCCGATCGTGAATCTGTCAACAAGAATCGCCTGCGGCAGCGTCTCCACCGGTCCGGTGGGGCGAAGCCCCGCCTCGACGGCCCAAGTAGCGATCGAGACGAGGAGCCAGAGCAACATGCGATCTGCCGCGTAGATCACGGCTACGATCAGGCCGCAGACAGCGGCTATGGCGGCATAGACGTGGTAACGGACGGGCCAGGGGCGCACTGTGCGCGCAGAGGATGGCGCCCCCAGCCATATCGCAACCAGCATGGCCAGCACGGCAAGATCGGATCCATTGGCGCCACCGTTGAGCGTCAAGAAGTCCAAATACTCATCCTCGTCGAGCCACGGTGTCACCCCCGCGGCCCGGAGAAAATGAATGACCAACCCGAGAAGCAGTGCAGTCGCCGCCAGCAGCAGTTCCGTGCACAGCAGCCGCCCACCCCACCGCTGGTCTCGCGGCAGGGAGGGCTGTTCGGCAAGCTGACGCTGTGTAGCGGCCGCGTGGTGGCAAAGACCTGCCAGGAAGTAGAGCCCGAGTACGACCAACGGCACGTCGGTCCGGTCGCCTGACAAGCGCCATAGCGCCAGCCCCGCAGACAGTGCACCCACGGCTACCAGAACCTGGACAACGGAGTAGCGCGGCATAGCGGCGGACCGGCGCGGGCGTCTGATTGGGGCGTCTACCCCAGTCTAGCAGACTTCGCTGCCGCGTTTACCGGCGTACGTCCGAGTCGCTGGCTGTTTCCAGCGGCCGGATCGTCCAGTACATCAGGTTGCCGTACTTCAGCGCCTCCAGACCGAGGCGCTCGACGGGCCGCTTGTTGCGCACGACCAGCTCGTGCAGATCGGAGACGATCGACTGTGCGTCGCCGATGTAGGAGTGGCCCAGCAAACTGGTGTCGACCAGCGAGGCGTCGATCGTGTCCATGCCGTCGGCCACGATCAAGTCGGGCTCGGTCTCGCCCAGCCGCTGGTAGTTGTGGAAGTAGCGCGAGATGAGCAACGCCCGATCGCGCGACGAGGCGTAGAGCGTGCAGTGCTGCGTGTTGTCGACGATGTGCGGCAGAATCTGCGTCTTGAAGACCCGGCTGTCGATATCCGGCGCGGCGAGCACCACCTCGCGAATCTTGTTCTTGTTCCGCACCCGTGCCTCGGGCGTCATGGCCCGCATGGCGCCGGCCAGCACGCGGTTGCCCATGCTGTGGGCGATGACGTGAATCCTTTCGGCGCCGCTCTTGGCCACGATGTCTTCGAGCACTTCGCGCAGCGCGGGGATCGACACCTCGGCGTGCTGCTCGTCGAACGTGTACTTCACCGGATCGGCGCACGAGGGCCAGCTATAGGTGATGGCCGCTCCGCCGAAATCGAGGTCCACCGCCAACTGCGCGGTGCGGAACACGGCACTCTCGAACGACACGTTGTAGCCGTGGATGAACAACAACGCCGACTTGCTGTCGCTGGCCAGCACCTGGGACGACAGGCTCTTATAAAACTCGCTTTCGTTTTCATGCTCCTCGACGTGTTGCAGCATGAAGTGTTTTTCCGGGTTCGCCGGGGCCTGGAACACCCACACCTCGACCGGCCGATTGACTTCGCCGCGCTGGCGGTTCTCAGGCAGCGGCACCGAGACGTCGCACACGCCGTACGATAGATCGGTCACGCGCGAGCCGTAAAACTCGCCGGTCAGCTCGTCGCGCAACTGCGAGCGGATGTAGGCCTCGAGGCCCGCCATCGAACACAGCACCAGGGCGCCGCCGGCCACGGCCACCATGCCCCAGCGACGTTTTCCGAACCAGGGCAGCACCAGCGCCGAGACGATCACCAGGGCATAGATCACGAACGCCGGCAGGCTGGAAAAGAAGCCTTTGAAATACACCAAGAACTCGCGATCTTCCGCCGCCAGCCGGTTGCGGTTGGTGGCGAAATGAACGCGCACCTTCGAGGGATCTTCCGGCGGAGCGGAAGCCAGCTTGGGCGCCGACTCCACCGAACGCTCGATTTCGGGTGCGAACTGCGAATTGGAGGGCGCCGCCGGTGCGCTGGTGACGGCGTCTCCCCCTGTCGTTGTTCCTGGCGGCTCGGCGAGCGTCGGCTCGTTCACTGGCGCCTCAGCCGTTTGCGCTGGCTGCGGAGCCGCGGCACCGGCGTCTTCTTTCGGAGCCGCCGCGCTACTCGACATTCCGGAGCCTTCGCGCGGCGCGCCCGACCTGATCTTGGGCGAGGAGGAACTCATCCGCGGCGCGGCCGTCGCGGCGCTAGGTGCTTCGACGCTGGGCGCCGGCGCGCTCGGCGCGGCGGCGGTCGGTTCGGGCAAGGCGCCAGCCACGTCGTCGAACGTCGTGCGCGGCGGAACTTCCTGCGGTTGTGCCATCCGCGGGGCTGCTTGCGGCTGGAAAGCTTTCGGAGCGGCTGCCGTCGGCGCCTCTTCTGCCGGGGCCGCTTCGGCTTCGTAAGGCATCGCGGTCGGATCGGGACCGGCCGGCTGCGGCGTGGCGATCTTGGGTTCCGCTTTCGGAGCCGCCATCTTCGGCGCGGCCTTGGGGGCCGCCATCCGCCGAGCCGCCTCGGGGGCCATCTGCGGCTGCGGGCTTGCCGTGGCCGTTCGAGGCTCGGGGGCTGCGTCGATCGGGCCGTAGCGCTTGGGCATCGGGCTGTCGGCCGCTTCCGAAGGCTCGGGCGATGCCTCGAGCGGAGCGTACCGCTTAGGCTGCGCGATCGTGGACGGTTCGGGCGAGGCCGAAATGCCCTGCTCGGGACGCCGGATGGCCCGGGGCGAATCGCTATCGGGGCGCGTCGTCGCGGCCTCCGGAGAGACGCTGATGCGCGGGGCCGTTTGCACGCGTGGCCGCCGGGAGGCCATGCCGGTGCCGGAGCTGACGCCGAATCCGCCCACGACAGTGCCCGAGGGAACGGCCAGCATCAGGCCGTTGCCATTCTGGGGCAGCACCTCGAGCTTGCCGTCTGCGGAGAACGAGAGCGTTTTCTTGGCGCCGCCGGCCGCTTCGACAGTGCGCACGAGCAGTCCGTTGTCGGCCCGCCACAGGTCGATATGGTCGGGGTCGTCGCGGCGCACCGCGGCGATCCAGCGAGCGTCGCGCGAGATGGCCACCAGCGCATAGCCGCGGCGGCTGTCTTGCAGGCCGTGCAATCGGCGCTGGCGAATGATGTCGCACACGGCCAGTCCCACGCCGCCCCGCTGCGTGGCCACCATGAAGCGGCCGCTGCCCGAGAGATCGTAGGGGGCTTGCATGCCCATGGCGGCCAGGGCGCCTGTGAGTTGCTCGCGCGAAGGCTGCCCGTCTTCGGGGCGCCGCGCCGATTCGGTGACCGGCTCTTTGCGCACTTCGTGCGACCTCGACGGCCTCGTGCGCTCGGGCACGGTGCGGCTGGGAGTGGTGCGCTCGGGAACGCTGGCGCGCGTACCGGAGTCACGCTTGACGGCGGGTTCGGCCGGCCGCGCTTGCACGGGCTTTTGGTATCGGCTGGGAGTTTGCGTCGGATTGCGCAGATAGCGGGTCGCCGGCTGCTGCAAACGCTGCTTCGTCGTGCGCCGGGACGATTCGTCGCCGGCCGCTGCCTTGTCGTCGTCGGTCGACGTGACATTGGTCGGGCGCGCGGCGGCCGCTCGGGCCTGCGGCACGGAGCGCAACACGCGCAGATCCGTGGGTGACGGGTCTGCGGCATTCGCGCCCTCGCCCAGCGCCAATCCCAGGCACAGGGCGAGCAATCCCAGATGGCTCAAGCGAAGCATGACAGGCCTCCCTACCTGCTAGCAATCTCCCCACAGCGGGGCAACAACGTATCGCAACCTCACCGTCGAGGTCAACGGAATCTGACAGCGGGCCGGCGAGTCGCCCGCGCCCAAGAGCCGGCGGGCGGCCGGCTGCGGCCAGGCGGACGAAAGACGGTGGAACGTACCAGGGTCTCGATCTGCGCAGCACCGCCACGGGCCGCCCTAGAGAATGATCGGTTCTAGGTGGCGAAGACTTGCCCATCGGCATGGAAACATCGCCCTGGCCACAAGAATCTCCACCGATACCCGTCGACGAAGAAGGGCAGTCGCCCCGTGCCACGGGCTGGCGCCAGCGTTGCTTGCTTGCCAAGGCGTTTAGCTGGCGCAAGCCGTCATGCATCGAGAAAGTAGATGTCGTCGTCGACCATCTCGGGCACGCCGACCACCAGCACGCGCAGCGCGCCCCGGGCGCTGTGGATCACGCCCGGCGGGATGTGCACGATCGAGCCGGCGCGGACGGGGTGCGGCTTGCCGTCGAGAGTCACCGTGCCCTCGCCGGCCAGCACGTAGTAGAGTTCCGCGCGGCGGCGATGGTAGTGCTCCGGCGTGTCGTGCATGTCGACGGCATGGGCCCAGGCCGCGACGCGTCCGGCGTCTTCGTAGCCGATCAAACGGTCGCGCACGCCGCAGTGACTGGCTTCGCGCGGCACATCGTCTTCGTGCCGTACGAGCGTGACCCAGGCTTCTTGTTCGGTCGGGGGCATGGGGATACTCCGGGAGTGCAAGGTTCGGGGCTGCTAGTGCGGCGGGCTGGCGCCAGCATCGAAAGCGAGCGCGCGGGGGACCCACTACAAGCTCATCGCGGAAACGCACCCCCGGTCATCAGTCAAAACGCGCGGCGCGTCGCGATCGCGACGATCTTGCGCGCCGCGTCGGCGGTCGCCGCGCAAGCTGCGCGCGCTTGCACTTCAAACGGAGACCGAGCAGCAACCTGTCAATTCCGCTTTAGGGAATCTCGAAGGTCGACTGGCTTTTGACGATCGCGTAGTCGTCGGGAAACGTGTGAAACGCCTGCACCAGCAAGCTGCGGTTGCGGGCTTCGAGATTGATATAGCTCAAAGCGCCCAGCGCCATGCGGCCGCTGGAATCGAAGCGGTGCAGCATGCCCTGGTGGTGGCTTTCGCCGGCCAGTTCGCGCTGAAAGGTCCAGAACACGTCCGGCTCGACCGGCTCGAGTTGGAAGTCGACGCGATAGCGCGCCCCGCCACGGCATTCGACCTGATCGCTGCCAGCGCCCTTGAGGCGGTAGGAGAGCAGCCGGCGCTTTTGCGGCAGCGGGTGATGGGCGCTGGTGGCCACCTCGGTGAGCGTCAGACCCTGATAGCGCCAAGTGACGAAGTGGCCGGCGCTGGTGATGTTGACCGTTGCTTCGTAGCCGCCGCGCTCGACCGTGCGCGTGCTGTGTACTTCGAACAACTCGGGATGCAGGGCCCGACCATACAGTTGAAAAACCAACTCAGCGACTTTCGGTCTGACCGACAGCACGAGGCAAAACTCCTTGAAGCACGCGACCGAGCGAACAGGTTCGTTGACGTCTGCGGCCCATTATAAGCTCGTGAAGAAAGCGCTCAAAGAGACTTTTTCGCACCGCGACACATGCGCGTGCGCAGGTCTTGACATGCGCGCGATCGTTGTCTACGAGACCTCGCTTTTCTGCTAGCAGGTCCGCTCCGCGCGCGTGCCGAAGCGCCCCCCTAGCCGAGGCTGACAAAGATGTCGTACAGCGCGTGGCTGCCGGCCGCGATGCCGAATCCGCGATAGACGAACAGCACTGCAAAAACCGCGCCCGCGGTGAACCGGAAGAAAAAAGTGAACGCGTCCAACGAGTCACCGTGCGGGCCGACGTAGTGCGCCGCCGAGAAAATGAGACTGGTCAGCAGAATGGCACCGGCGACGCGTACGCCGGGACGCGCGCCCAACTGCCGGGCACAAAACGCCACCGGCGGCAGCAACAGTAGTCGAAACAACATTTCCTCGTAGACGCCCGCGCCCACGTAGCCCAGCATGCGACCCAAAAACGCGCCGCGCGCGCCGACCGCCCACGGCACGGCGTTGCTGGTTTGTTGCAGGGGCTCTCCGCCCAGCGCGAAATGCGCGGCCATGCCCTCGATCCTCGCCAGCCCGACCAGCAACATTCCCCACACCGCACACTCGACGAACATGCCGTACAGCACCAGCGCCGAAACCCGCCATCGGTCGCGAACCACGTGGTGCCAGGCCAGCAAGAGCGCAATGGTCAGGCCCGGCAACAGGAAGTATTGCGAGAAGCCGAGCATATCGAGGAACTGCCGCAGCCAGACATCGGCCCCGTTGCGCACCGCGTTGGGCCCCAGAACGACCACGCCCCCCTCGTAGAGCAACAGCAGCGGGACGACAAACGCCAGGCTCACCAGCGGCCGCCGCGACTGACGCAGATAGCCGCTGGCCGCGCCGGTCGGCAGGAGCGCGCCGGTAGACGATTTGGCCGCTTCGCTGGACATGAAGGAGAGAGTCGCCTGTGCGCGATTAAGAAGAACCTAGGGCTGCTCGTTCATTTTCGGAACGCCAAGCCAGCAGGCTTGAACCCCGCGCCGGCCACCCCGACCAGGGCGCTCGCGCGTGAGTCGTCCGGTTCGACGCCTTGCGCGGCTTGTGCCGACTGGTGCAGGAGGCGCGTGCCCTTGGGTTGGCAAAGCGGCCATTTTTGGATATTGTACATGTGTTCACATCTGCGTCCGCACCCGTTGCTGGGCAACTGCGCCATGCCAACTCGGCCCAAATCTTTGACGCCCATCGGCCGCTCGGCGGGCGTGGCTCCGCCCAATCGATTCGAGCGGATCCACGTCGAGGAGGACTTCGAGCAACTCGACGCATCGGACGAATCGCTCGAGCCGGGGCGGCTGCCTACGGAGTTTCTGCCCGACCAGAGCCGCTCGGTCATCGTCTCGAACAACAGCCCCGACGTGCCGTTTCGCTATAGCATCAATCCCTATCGCGGCTGCGAGCACGGCTGCGCGTATTGCTACGCGCGGCCCAGCCACGAGCTGTTGGGCATGAACGCCGGGCTCGACTTCGAGTCGCGCATCCTGGTCAAGTTCGATGCCGCCGCGCGGCTGCGCGGCGAACTGGCCGACCCCAAGTGGAGCGGTGACTTCATCGCCATCTCGGGCGTGACCGATTGTTACCAGCCGGCCGAGCGCCGCTTTCGCATCACGCGCGGTTGCCTAAAAGTGATGCTCGAAGCGCGGCAAGCGCTGGGGATCGTCACCAAGAATGCGCTCGTGGCTCGCGATCTCGACCTGCTCGCGTCGTTGGCCGCGGCCAACCTGGCCCACGTGTTCGTCAGCCTCACCACGCTCGACGCTGATTTGGCCCGCATGCTCGAGCCGCGCACCGCCACGCCCGCGGCCCGGCTGCGGGCCATTCGTGCGCTTTCGGCAGCCGGTGTGCCGACCGGGGTAATGACCTCGCCGATCATCCCGGGGCTGAACGATCAGGAGTTGCCGGCGCTACTGGCGGCGGCCAAAGAGGCGGGCGCCCGGAGTGCCAGCTACATCCTGCTGCGGCTGCCGCTGGCCGTGCGGCCCATCTTCGAAGAATGGGTGACGCGCAGCCTGCCCGAGAGGGCCCCCCGCGTGCTCGGCTTGATTCGCGAAACGCGCGGCGGTCGGATGAGCGACAGTCGCTTTGGCAGCCGGATGAGCGGACAGGGCCCCTACGCCGAAGGGATCGAGAAGACTTTTCAGGTATTTCGCAAGAAGCACGGGCTCGATCGTCCGCTGCCTCCGCTGGATACCACGCAGTTCCGCCCGCCGCATCCCACTAGCGGGCAGCTTTCGCTATTCTAGAGCGGCGACACGATTCCAAGATGTTGGCTGCTGCCGCGAATACCGAACATGCGATCCACCTCGAGCGCCGTCGAAAGCGCCACGCCCTGGCAGACCGTGGGACCACTGCGCGTGCGCCACGTGCGTTATCGCGCGGGCGCCGTGCAATCGCGTCATCGTCATCGCGAGGGCACGCTCTCGCTCGTTCTCGCCGGCCAAATCGAAGAGACTTCAACGGCCGAAACGCACCGCGCCGCCGCGGGCAGCTTCGCGGTCAAGCCGGCCGGCGCCTGGCATGCCAACCACTACGGTCCCCGCGGCGCGCTGGTGGCCCAGCTCATGTCACGCGATTCGGAGTCGTTTTGGAGCGGCCTGCCCTGGCAGTATGGATGGCGCGAAGCACCGACGTTCGCCCGGGCCGTGCTATCGCTGTTTTCTGGTGCAAGCGCTTCTGCCACAGCGCTCGAAGCCGCATTGTGGACGGAGTTCGATGCCGCGTTGCCGCCGGAGAGTGAACTGCGGCCGACACCGCCGGTCTGGTGGGACGACGCGGTCGACCTGCTCAACGTCGAGGCGGGTGTCTCGGTGGCCGCGGTCGCACGGAGGGTCGGAGTACACCCGGTGCATCTGGCACGGGTGTGCCGCAAGCAATTCGGCTGCAGCGTGCGGGCCTATTTGCGCACGCGCCGCGTGTTGGCCGCCTGGCGCGCCTGCGAGCGCGAAGAGGCGTCGCTGGCCGCGATTGCCGCCCGGAGCGGATTCGCCGACCAGGCTCACATGACCCGGGCATTCGCGCAAGTGTTGGGCATTTCGCCGGGCCGGCTGCGAAAGCTCGTTCGGGCACGGGTGGCTGAAAGCTAGCGGGCCACCGCGAATGTTGCGTTCGTTCAAGACGCGGCAACCCTGGTCGGCGATGATGGCGTGTCGTCCACGAACCCCTGCTGGAGGAGTCCTCCGATGCGCGCCCTGCTCGCTCTGACACTGCTATTGATCACGACGAATGTCTCATTTGCTGGGGAGCCCAGCGCAGCGGCCAACCTCTCCAATCCGATTGTGCCCGACGATTGGCAGGCCCTGCACCACCGCTGGCAGAAAGCAATGGATGAGCTGCACGTGCCGGGCCTGGCCGTCGTGGCCGTGCGCGGAGACCAGGTTGTGCTGCTCGACGCGTTGGGCGTTTGCGACCCCGAGGGAAAGCAGCAGGTAACGACGCGTTCGCCCTTCTATCTGGCTTCGGTCACCAAGTCGTTCACGGCGCTGGGCGTCGCGATCCTGGTCGAGGAGGGCAAGGTCGATCTCGACGCGCCGGTGAGAACCTACCTGCCGAAGTTCACGCTGACCGATCCCGACAAGGCGTCCACGATCACCGTGCGCGACCTGCTTTGCCATCGCTATGGGCTCGATAGTTCCCCGATCACGATGGCCGAGGCCTACTTTGGCAACATCGACGACGATCGCTATTACCGCCTGCTGGCCCTGGTGGAGCCGGGCACGTTCAGCTACAGCAACCTGCACTACACGCTGGCCGGGCGGATCATCGAGGCCGTGAGCGGAAAGCGGTGGCAGGACTTCCTTGCCGAGCGCGTGTTCGCCCCGCTGGGCATGCAGGATGCGACCTGCTATGCCAGCCAGCTCTACGCCAATCCCCTGGCCGCCTGGCCCATCGTCGAACAGGCAGGCAAGTGGCAACGCGCTCCGCTGGTGAAGAACGATGCCGTGATGCACGCCGCCGGCGGCATGGGCAGCAGCGCCGCAGACCTGGCCAATTGGCTGCGCTTTCAACTCACCGGCAAGACTCCCGACGGTCGCACGCTCGTCTCGCCTGCGCTGTTGGCCGAAATCCACAAGCAACAGGCGCGCGACGCGACGACCAGCCGCAACCCGCTGGGCTTGCCCTTTACGCGCGACGGCTATTCGCTGGGCTGGTTTACCGGCGCCTATCGCAAGCGGCCCCTGCTGGAACACGGCGGCGGCTATATCGGCACGTCGACCTACGTGTCGTTCCTGCCCGAGGAGAATGTCGGCCTGGCGGTGCTGGTCAACGAGTCAACGCCCAACCTTGGATTCACGATGGCCGTGGCCGAGGACGTGTATGCGAAGCTCTTGGGCGAGACGCCCGTCGACGCGTTGCCGGCGATTCGCCAGAACGCGGAGCGGATTCGGGCGCGGCTTGACGAGCGTCCCCAACGCGACTGGCAGCCGCCGACGGCTACTTCGGGTCTCTCGCAGCCGGTCGAAGCGTATGTGGGTACGTACGAGAACCCGCTGTGGGGAACTGCCCGCGTGAAGCACGAGGACGATCGTCTGCATGTCGTGGTCGGCACGCTGCCGATGCGGTGGAACGTGCTGGGCGAAGATCGCTTCGAGTTGGAGATTCTGCCCGGCGACGTGACTGAGGGAGAATTCAAGGTCGGCGACGATCGCGTCGAGGCATTCGTCGTGCAGACGCCGATGGGAGCGGCCGAGTTTCGCAAGACGCCCTGAGCGGCTGCCGTGCGGGGCATTCGCATCCGTTGAGACACGAGTTGCCCACCGCCGGGCGTGCCATCCAGCGCGCGACGGCGACCCGTTCCCCGCCGCGCTCTCGCCGCTGGGCCGCCCGCTCGCTACATTGACCGGAACGCGCCGCGGTCGATTCGAGAAGAGAATTCGCCCCCCGCCCAAGCGCGCACCCTCATGGAGCGTGAGGCAATGGATCCTGCCAACTCGAAAGAGCACAGCGGCACAATCGAACGCGCCAGCCCAGGCGCCGCCGCCGAAGAGCAGTGGATCGTCGTCGGCCGCTGGCAGGAGTATGCCGGCGAGGTCCGCGCCAACCTGCTCCGTATCGCGGGCGTTGGCGGCTTCTATTTGATCGAGCTGTTGAACTACTACGGGCTGCACCTGGGCCCGCTCGATCTGCCGGCATCGGTCGAGCTGGAATTCCACCAGACGATGACCGCGATCGTCGTGGCCTGGACGATGATGTCGCTGGCCACACTGTTGTGCCTGCAGTTGCGGATCTTTCCGGCTTGGCTCAAGTACGCAACGACGCTGGGCGACGTCATCCTGTTGACTGCCACGCTGATGATTGCCGACGGTCCGCGCAGCCCGCTCACGGTCGGGTACTTTCTGATCATCGTGCTTTCCGGGCTGCGGTTTCAACTGCCGCTGGTGTGGTGTGCGACCGCGTCGTCGATGTTGGGGTACCTGTGCGTCGCGTGGGCGGCCATCGTCCCGGGCACGCTGGCCGATCGCAGACTGGCGGTGCCGGGTTATTACCAGCTCATCATGCTCTTGGCTCTGGCCCTTGCGGGCGTCGTGCTGGGGCAGATCGTCCGCCGCGTGCGGGCGATGGCCGTGGACTTGCTGCGGCGCGTCGAGACGCACGCCGGGAGGCCGCAGCCATGAGCGAGCCGGTGAGCGCCCATGAGCTGAGTTGCCCCTACTGCGGCGCGCGGAATGAGCGCAGCGAAGCCCGTTGTTGGCTTTGCCGGCAGCCGCTTTCGGTGGAAGCTGCGGAGAACCAACCCATCCTGGCCGAGGCAGTCGACGCGCGGCCGCAGTTTGCGCTGAGCTCGCTGCTGCTGGTGATGACGCTGATTTGCATTTCGTTGGGATTGGTGGCGGCTGCACCGGGTTTGATCGTTCCACTCGTGATCATCGTCATTCCGGCACTGATCCGTTCGGTGGCTGCCTCGCGCGCCGCGGGAGGGCAGATCTCCGTGGGCGGGCGTATTGCCAACTTCGTCGTTTCGCTGGGCATCGTGGTCGCTATCTGGATGGCGGGGCTGGTAGCCCTGTTCGCCGCGTTCATGCTGATCTGCTTCGGGGCGATCTCCTCCCAGGGAGGCCGTGGTACCGAGCAAGCGATCGTCGTCTTCGCCGTGGTTGGACTGATCGGCGCCGGAGTGACCATGATTTGGCTGTACTACGTCACCTGGCCGCGCAGAAAGAGAAGGTAGCCGACGATGGAACTTCGCGACCACACGTTCTTGGGCATGACGCAAAGCCTGTGTCCCGAGTGTCTGGCGGTGGTGCCGGCCAAGATCGTGGTCCGCGACGGCGGCCGGGTGTACTTTCGTAAGCGCTGCCCCGAGCACGGCGTGCGCGACGACTTCGTCTGCTCGGACGTTCGCTACTACGACCGCATGGAGTTCAGTTTGCCGGGCAAGGTTCCGCCGCGGATGGGCGTTGAGCCCCAGCGCGGCTGCCCGCTCGATTGCGGCCTGTGCACCGAACACGAGCAGCATACCTGCGTGGGCCTGGTCGAAGTCACCTCGTCGTGCAACCTGTCTTGTCCCATGTGTTACGCCCACAGCGGGCCGGGCGGCAAGCACTTGGGCTACGAAGAGTGCACCGCCGCGATCGATCGACTGGTCGAAGTCGAAGGCCGGCCCGAGGTCGTGCAGCTTTCGGGCGGCGAGCCGACGGTTCATCCGCAATTTCTCGACCTGTTGGACTATGCCTGCGCGCAGCCGATCGACGTGGTGATGATCAACACCAACGGCATCCGCTTTGCGCACGACAGGCCGTTCGCCGAACGTGTGGCCCGGCAGCGGCACCGGTTGGAACTGTACTTTCAGTTCGACGGTTTCGACGACGCGATCTATGAAGAGCTGCGCGGCGAGAAGCTGCTCGATGTGAAGCTGCGGGCGCTCGATGCGCTCGGCCGGCACGGCATCCGCACGACGCTCGTCACCACGCTGCAGCCTGAGGTCAACGAACACCAGATTGGGAAAATCGTCCGCTTCGGCCTCGAGCGGCCGTGGATTACGGGCATCAGCTTTCAGCCGGCGACCTACTCGGGCCGGTTCGTGCTGCCCGAGCAACTGGAAAAGCGCATCACGTTTCCCGACGTGGTCCAGCGAATTGTCGAACAGACGGACGGTTTGTTCCGCACCGAGGACTTCATGCCGCTGCCCTGTGCGCATCCGAATTGCCACACGCTGGGGTACGCCTATCGCTCGGCGCACGGCGTGGTGCCGCTCGCGCGCTTTATCGACGCCGAGAACCACCTGGACATTCTGGCCAACGGAATCACCTTCAACAGGCCCCGGGCGCGGCAGCTCATTGAGCAGTACCTGGGGAGCCTAGGCTGCTGCACGGGTGGCAATTGCGGCGAACCGTTGGAGATCGGCGGCTCGCCGCCTACGGAACTCGTGCAGCTTGGCCGAACAACCACCACCGACAAAGTGAAGCAAGCGTCGGACGAGTTCTTCAGCCGGGCGCTGGCCGAGGACCTTTCGCCGGCCGACGTGTTTCGAATCACGATCACTTCGTTTCTGGACGCCTACAACTTCGATGTGCGGCGGGTGATGAAGTGTTGCATCCATCACGTACTTCCCAGCGGCCACGTGATTCCGTTCTGTGCGTACAACGTGCTCTATCGCGACGGACACGTCGTCCTGCCGGAGCTGCGCGATTCGCTCGCCCAGATGACTGGCCAGCAGCAGTCGGCGCCCGCGCCGCACGTCACACGGCCCAACGCGAAGTTTGCCAGCCTGCCGATTCAGACGCCGTAGGGGGTACTTCCGGAGATGGTTTCCTGGTCGTATCCGCTGATCATGGGCGCTGCGATTTCCGCGGGTCTTCTCGTCAGCCGCTTCACGCGCCGGCCGTTGCCGCTCACGGAAGCACAGCGATTGGGGATCGGAATCGGAGCTTTCATCGGCGCGATGTTGGGGGCCAAGCTTCCCTTCGCAGTTTCCGACTGGAATGAACTCGTGAGCGGCCGAGCCTGGTTCGCCGATGGCAAGACGATTCTCAGCGGGCTGGCCGGCGGATACCTGGGCGTGGTCGTGGCCAAGTGGGCACTGGGCATCCGCACGCGCACCGGCGATAGTTTCGCGGTGCCGGTCGCGGCGTCGATTGCTGTGGGGCGGCTGGGCTGCTTCGTGGCAGGCTGTTGCTATGGCACGCCGACGTCGCTTCCCTGGGGCGTGGTGTTCCCGGCGCACGGCCCGCTGCCGCGGCACCCCACGCAGCTCTACGAATCAGCGTTCCACGCACTGGCGGCACTCGCGCTGTATCAGCTCGAGCGGCGGGGGGTATTCCGGGGCAACTTGTTCAAGCTCTACATCATTGCGTATGCCGCCTTTCGTCTTGCCACCGAGTTCATTCGCGACGAGCCGAGGATGTGGCTCGACCTGACCGGATATCAGTGGTCGGCGCTAGCGCTTGTGGCGCTTTTCGGCGGACTGTGGTGGCACGATGCGACCTCCAGCGTGCAAGCTCCGTCGACGTCGACGGCAGCCGCGGGTTCTGCCCTCGAGATGCAGCCGGCCCCCGCCAAGGCCGGAGCTGACCGTCAAAGGTGATAGACGCGCCACGAGCACCGCGTAGAATTGCAACTCCCGGGTTGATCGACGTTTTCCATCCCGAGTTGCTCCGATGTCGTTGTTCGAAGTCAGCGAAGCCGCCAATCGCAAGCGGGCCCAGCCGCTGGCCGCGCGGATGCGCCCCGAATCGCTCGACGAGTTCGTCGGCCAGCAGCACTTTCTGGGCGAAGGCAAGCTGCTACGGCGGTTGTTGGCGGCCGATCGGCTAGGGTCGGTGATCTTCTACGGACCGCCCGGTACTGGAAAAACCACGCTTGCTTATCTGCTCGCCAGGGCCAGCGGCAGCAAGTTCGCCCAGCTTAGTGCCGTGGCCAGCGGCGTGAAAGATCTGCGCGAGGTGTTGGAGGCCGCCCGCGATCGGCTTTCGGCCGACGGCCAGAAGACGCTGCTGTTCATCGATGAGATCCACCGCTTCAACAAGGCCCAGCAGGACGTGTTGTTGCCCGACGTGGAAGAGGGCATCGTGACGCTGGTCGGTGCCACCACGCAGAATCCGTTCTTCGCGATCAACAGCGCCTTGGTCAGCCGCAGCCGCGTGTTTCAGTTCGAGCCGCTTTCGAGCGACGACGTGAAGACGCTCATCCGCCGCGCCCTGGCCGACAACCAGCGTGGGCTGGGCGGCTACGACGTGCGGATGCACGACGAGGCGATTGAGTTTCTGGCCGAAGTGAGCGACGGCGATGCCCGGCGTGCCTTGGGAGCGCTGGAAGTCGGCGTGCTTTCGAGCGACGAGCGACCCGTTGAATTTACGCGCGCCCTGGCCGAAGAGTCGGTGCAGCGCAAGGCCATCGAGTATGACGGCACGGGCGACGCCCACTACGACGCGGCTAGCGCCCTGATCAAGAGCATGCGCGGCAGCGATCCCGACGCGGCGATATACTGGCTGGCCCGCATGCTTGAGGCCGGCGAAGACGTGCGATTCCTGGCGCGGCGGATCGTGATCTTTGCCAGCGAAGACGTGGGCAACGCCGATCCGCAGGCGCTGCCGCTGGCCGTGGCCGCGATGCAGGCCTGCGAATTCGTCGGTCTGCCCGAGTGCCAGTTGAATCTGGCTCAGGCGGTGACCTACATGGCCTGTGCTCCCAAATCGAACGCTTCGATGGTGGCCTTGGGCGAAGCGAAGGACGACGTGCGGGCCGGGCGGCTGCTGCCGGTGCCGGTGAGCTTGCGCGACAGTCACTACGGCGGCGCGAAGCGGCTCGGCCACGGCAAGGGATACGAGTACTCGCACAACAGCCCCGACGGCGTGGCCGAACAGGACTACCTGGGCGTGGAGCGCGAGTACTATCGCCCCGTTGAGCGGGGCTACGAAATCGAGATCGGCCGCCGCCTGGAGGCGATTCGGGCCAAACTCAGGCAGGCCAAGCAAGCCGCATCCCGCGACGAGCCGCGCGAGTGATCCGCCCGTGCATTCTTTGCTACCGGCAAGCGTCAGCTAGCAGGTCCGTGGACAGCGGCCCGTCGGTAGCATGCAATTGGGACCACATTGGTCTGGCCACGTTGCCGGGCTTGTCCTATGATCCGCGGCCGGAACCTGCTCAGACCGGGATTCCGCCAGTATGGCCACGTCGCATGTACCAGCCGCGCGCTCGAAAGGATTCTCGAGTCGGGCGGCCGACCCAATCTGAAAAGCGTTCGCGCAATCGCCAGCTTCGTCAGGGAGGACGGATCTGTGAACTCGCTCAAGCCGTTAGTGATCGTTGCCGTGCTGGCGGGTATCGGCTACGGAGTCTACGTACGACTGAATACGGGCGGCGGAACGCCCCCGGTGGTCAAGCCGGGCTGGGATACGATTCCGCAGGTCCAGCTTCCTGAAGGAGGAAGCGCGCCGTGGGACGCGGCTGCGGCTCCCACGGGACCCGGCGGGGAAGTTTCCGCGGCGCCTCCCTACAGTCAACCGGCTCCGGCGTCGGAAGCGCCTCCCTATCAGCCGCCTGCAGCGGCCAACGCTGGCCAAGCGCCGCCGTTCGGTGGTGCGCCGGCTGATGGTTCCGGCGGCGAAGCTCCCGCCCACGATAGCGCCGGCCCGCCGTCTGACGCCGTGGCCAGCATGGCGCCTCCGCCGGGTGCCAACACAGACACTTCTACCGACAATCCCTACGAGTACTTGCCGCCCCACGATTCGGGCACAGCGCCCGAGGAAGCGCCGCCTGCGCAGAACAACGATCCCTATGCCGATCCCTACGGCGGCAGCGACATACCGGACCGCTACCAAGAACCCAAAGAGAGCACGCCGCCCGAGGGCTATTCGTCGCAGTCTTCAGGCGGACCGGTTCCCGGCGGCCCGGCCGAGTACGCGCCGGCAACGCAGGGTCCCACGGGCGAGCAGTATGCTCCCTCCGAGCAATTCCCCGCGGACGATCCGTACGGCGCGGGCGACTATCCGCCTGGTGGGAACGCTCCCAGCGAAACCTATCCAGACGGCGGCCAGATGCCCGCAGGCGGTGGCGAGAGCGGCGTGGCCGGCGCGTTGGAATCGGCGCGTCGCGAGCTTGAGGGTGGTCAACTCGCCTCGGCCCTGCGGCAGCTTTCGGCCTGGTACGACAATCCGCAGTTGTCGCCGGCCGAACAGAACGAGTTGAATGTGCTGTTGGATCAAGTGGCCGGCACGGTCGTGTACTCCACGCAAAACCTGCTCGAGCCCCCCTACGAAGTGCAACCGGGCGAGACGTTGCAGGACATCGGCGAAAAGTACCAGGTGCCCTGGCAACTGCTGGCCAAGATCAACGGCATCGACGACCCGGCGGCGCTCCGCGGCGGTGAACGTCTGAAAGTGGTTCGCGGCCCGTTCCAAGCCGTGGTCAATCTGCAGAAGCGCGAGCTGGCGCTGATGACCCACGACGGGCTCTACGCCGGGCGGTTTCGCATCGGCGTGGGCAGCGACCAGCCGCCGCAGGAAGGCACCTTCGCCGTCTCGGAAAAAGTCGTCAATCCGGTCTACCACGGCCGCGGCCGCGCCCTGGGCGCCGAGGACCCGACCAACCCGCTGGGCGAGCGCTGGATCGGCCTGGGCAAGCAGATGGCCATTCACGGCACGAACGATCCCAGCGTCATCGGACGCGAGAATCTGCCCGGCTCGATCAGCCTCACCGAGCGCGACGCCGAGGACGTGTTCGACATCCTCAGTCTGGGATCGCGGGTCACGATTCGCCGCTAGAAACTCGGACTGCGCCCGGCATTCGAGCCGCGCCGCCGCTTGCCGCTCGCATCCACCCCTGGCGATTTGTCCCGGGTCGGATACGATTGAGGGCCGGTTTCTCACGCACGATCCATCCACGCAAGGCAGACGCGGTGTACGACAAGCAGGCCCTAAAGGCGTTGGTCCGCGAAAAGGCACTGAAGTTCGGCGAATTCACGCTGGTTTCGGGCAAGAAGGCCAGTTACTACCTCGACGGCAAGCAGGTCACGCTCGATGCGGTCGGATCGCGCCTGGTGGGCGAAGGCATTCTTGACCTGCTGGCCGACGAAATGCCGGCGGCCGTCGGCGGCATGTCGATCGGGGCCGATCCCATCACGGCCGCGGTGGTGACCATGGCCGGCGTGCGCGAGATTCCGCTCAAGGGCTTCATGGTGCGCAAACAGGCCAAGGAGCACGGCACCGGCAAGTACATCGAAGGCCCGGTTGCCCCGGGAGAGCACGTGGCCATTGTCGAAGACGTGGTCACGACCGGCGGCTCGTCGCTCGAGGCCATTCAACGCGCCGAATCGTTCGGCCTCAAAGTGCGTCGGGTGATTGCCATCATCGACCGCATGGAAGGTGGAGCCGAGGCGTTCGAAGCGGCCGGGTATCCCTTTACCAGCCTGCTGACGATTCGCGACTTTGGTATCGAGCCGCCCGAGTAAGGCGCGCTTGCGAAACGCGACCGAAGGATCGGCCGCGGGTTCTCATGGAGGAGGCGGCCCGAGGATGGAAACCTCGCTGCACGACGAACTGAAACGTCACTATGCCGGCCCCGTGGCCCGCACCGAAGTCGTGCTGGGCAACTACCGCATCGACGCCGTGCGGCGCGGACGCTTGATCGAAATCCAGCACGGCTCGCTGGCCGCCATCCGCGACAAGGTACGCAGCCTGCTCGAAGAACATCGGGTGCTGGTGGTCAAGCCGATCGTCGCGACCAAGATCCTCGTCAAGCATGCCGGTCCCGGCGAGCCGGCCCTGTCGAGCCGCAAGAGCCCCAAACGCGGACGCTTGCTCGACGCGTTCGACGAGCTGGTGTACTTCACGCGCGTGTTCCCGCACCCGCGGCTGACTGTTGAGGTGGTGATGGTCGACGTCGAGGAATGGCGCTATCCGGGCCACGGCCGGCGGCGGCGGTGGCGTCGCAACGATCACGTGCTGGCCGACCAGAAGCTGCTGGCCGTGGGCAAGAGCGTCCGCCTGCGGCGGGCTGCCGACCTGGTGAAGCTGATGCCCGCCCCCCTGCCGACCGAATTCCACACCGGCATCCTATCGGAACATTGCGACATCGATCGTCACACGGCTCAGCGCATCGCCTACTGCCTTCGCAAGATGAAGGCGGCCGAGCAGTTCGGCAAGCAGGGCAATACTCTGCTCTACCGACTTCCCCGCCGGCGCGGTGCCGCGTAAAGCAGCGGGCTCCCGCTGCGGGCCGCGGCCGAGCGCCTTCTTCACCGCTTGGCGGAAACAGGTGCTGCCCAGGGGTGAGGGAAACGTCTACACTGGGCGCTGCTACGGCTCACGGAGTGAGCCTGCTACTGGGGAGCGATGCGATGCGGCGAGGGGCGATCATCTTGTGCGGCGGGCGCAGCAGCCGGATGGGACTGCCGAAGCTGGCGCTGCCCTTCGGGCCCGAGAGCATGTTGGGCCGCATCGTGCGTCTGGCCGGCGAAGCGTGCGAGTCGATCGTCGTGGCTGCCGCCGTCGAGCAGGAACTTCCGCCGCTGCCCGCAGGGGTTCTGGTCGCTCGCGATGCCCGACCGCAGCGCGGACCGCTCGAGGGAATCGCCGCCGCGTTGGCGGCCCTGCCCGACGACGTTGAAGCGGCTTTCGCTACCGGCTGCGACGTGCCGCTGCTCGAGCCGGCGCTGGTGCGACGGATGTTCGAGTTGTTGGGCGAGGACGCCGCGGCGGTGCCCAACAGCGACGGCTTCCTGCATCCGTTGGCGGCCGTCTACCGCAAGAGCCTGGTCGACGTGATCGAGGTGCTATTAGCCACCGATCGGCTGCGGGCGGCGGACCTGTTCGACGTGGTGGCCACGCGCCGGGTCGAGGAGAGCGAGTTGCGCGACGTCGATCCGCAGCTCGACTCACTGAGGAACGTGAACACGCCGGGTGAGTATGTCGCGGCACTTGAAAGTGCCGGCTATGCGGCGGCGCCCGATGTGCTGGCGCAACTGCAAGTATAGTTGCCTGCGTGCGGGCACCGCTTATTGGCACGGCACGGTTTCGTGCTCGTGCAGATACTCTTCGCCGACCGGATAGTTGCGGAAGCGGATCGAGTAGTAGTCCTCGAACCACTTCGCGATATCGGCTTCCACGTCCTTGTCGTAGTCGGGAGTCACGTGCAGCGTCTTGCCGAACGTCGATTCGCGCAGCTCGCCCTGCTCGACGATCACCTGGCCGCCCTTGATAACGAACCGCGGCAGCTCAAACATCGTCTGTGGATTGTCGTCGGGCGTGTAGATCGTGATGTCGGCATCGGCCCCCGGGCCCAAGTGCCCTTTGTGATCGAGGCCGAGAATCTTCGCCGGCGCGGCCCGGGTGATGATGCAGATTTCGTACAGCGAGTACTCGCGATCGAGATCGGCCAGTGTCGAGCGCTCGCGCACCAGCGGGTGCACCGAGGCCAGCGCGTCGCGCCGCCAGGTGCGGTCCATCAGCAGGCGGATGATCTGCGGATAGGCCAGAAACGAGCCGCCGTTGGGATGATCGGTGCTCATCACCACGCGCCATGGATCGTCGACCAGCAGGAACCACTCCAGCCCGATGGCCCACTGCAGCGCGTTGATCAGGTTCTTGTTCTTGTATTCGATGGGCGCGATGCCGCAGCCCGATTCCATCTCCGTTTCGGCGGAGAACCACTTGGTCTTGTAGACGTTGCTCAAGTAGTAGCCCAGCGGGCTGTCGCCGGTCATGCTGGTCGTTTCGCCGAACAGCACCTGGCCCACGTCGACAGTGAGGTTGCTGTGGGCGTTGACGTAGTCGGCCAGCGGAACGACTTTGGAGTTGAAGGTGTCTTCGTCGCCCGAACCGCCGCCGTAGCTGTGGAATTGGATGTGCGTCAGGTGTCCGCCAAAGCCTTCCAGGGCCTTCATCGTCTCGAGCGTCGTCGTCCAGTTGCCCGGCAGGCCGAGGTTGTTGCAGTGGATGTGCACGCGATGCGGCAGCTTCAGCTCGTCGGCGGCCTGGGCGATGCCGCGGATGATGCCGCGCGGCGTCACGTCGAAATAGTCGACGCGCGTGTCGAGATCGTCGACGTTGCCCGATGGGTGCTGCTTCCAGACTTCCACCCCGCCGGGATTGACGATCTTGGGCGCGTAACCTCCGGCGGCCGAGAGCAGCCAGCCGAGGAAGGCCTTCAGCCGCGCCGGCTCGCGCTCTTGAATCGCCCGCATGATGTACTGGTTGTTGCCCACCAGCAGATAAAAGCCCTTGTCGATGCAGGGCGTGTCGGCGAACTCCTCGTGGGCGTGCCGGGCGGCCAGCGGCGGAATCGCGGCGTCGAAGGCCGAGGTGTAGCCCATGCCGGCATACTTGTAGCCCGTGGCGAACGTGCTGGGCACGCTGCCCATCGTACCGCTGTGCGTCGTCGCGGTGCGCTCGACCGGCGGGGCCACGCGCTTCTCCTCGGGACGCATCTTGCGGGCCACGTTCACCTTGGGCCCTGCGATGTGGCAGTGCATGTCGACTCCGCCGGGCATGACCACCAGCCCCGCGGCATCGATCGTCTTGCTCGGCCGCACCTTGGAATCGCGCGGTGCGTCGACGATCTTGCCGTCGGCAATCCACAAATCGCGCACCTGCCCGTCGACGCCGTGTCGCGGGTCGTAGACCGTGCCGCCAGCGATTTTGAGATAGTTCGGAGGCACGGATTCAGCTCGCGGCAGAAGACTGCAATTGACGAACGCGCATTTCGATGCGCTCGAGGATTTCGAGATCGCCTTCCAGAGGCGAGGCAAGCGCCGGCCGCAGCGGCAGCGGCACGTCGTCCATGCGATAGACGGTTCCGCCGGTGTGGATGCCGGCCGTGGCTGTGTGAAAGGCCACCGTGGCCGCGCGAGTCGTTTCGGTAGGTCGGTGATCGATGACGACGTGCGGGATCGCCGCCAGGTGCCGCCGGGCCTGGTCGCCGAAATCTTCGCTGACGTCGCACTGCACGATCACGGCCGCATCGGCCTCGCCGCGGGCCAACACGTCGTCGGCCGAGTATTCGCCCGGGTTGAAACGCGGATAGCCTCGCGCCAGGTTGACCGCGAAAGAAAAGCCGGTGCGCCAGGCCAACACGTTTTCGGCGCCCGTCACGTTGCCGGGGCCGCGCATCGTCTTGGCGACGAAGCGGGTGTGGGCATTCATCTCGCGCACCACTGCCAGCAGGGCTTCGCTGTTGAGGTGCTTGCCTTCGGTCATGGCCAGGCCGGTGCCGAAGAAGATCACGCCGAAGCGGGCACGCTTCATGCGGTCCATCAGGTTCTGCCAATCGGCAAGCGGCCGCCCGGTGGCCTCGAGCACCTGTTGCGGCTCGAGCTGGCAGTCGGCGGCCAGGGCTCGTAGCGTCCACAGGGCCTCGAAGTCCCGATGGCGCGGCACCTCCAAGAACAAGTCAGCTTCGTCGGCGCTCGCGGTGCGTTCGACGTCGACGACCACCACCGTGCGGTCCTGCCGGCCGCGCGGCACGAACATTCCCTTGGGGAAGAGGCTATAGCGTTCGAAGTGCCGCGGATGCGAGACCACCGGGTCGACGCCCCAGAAGATGATCAAGTCGCCGCGGTTGGCCACTTCGCCCAACGAGCTGGTGACCTCGCCGACGCCCTGGAACGACACGCCCCAGGGACCGTGATGCGTGCTGGTGGGCGTATCGAGGATGCCGCCGACCACGTCGGCCAGACTGGCGGCCGCTTGCTGGGCTTCGCTGCTGGTGTGACGCAGCCCGTAAAAGAGCGGATAGCGTGCCGAGGCCAGTATCTGTGCGGCCCGGTCGATGCCGTCGGCCAATTCGGCCTGTTGGCCTTCGATGAGGCAGGCCGGCGGCGATGGATCCGCCTGCCCGATGAACCAGGCCTCGCCCAGGGTGCACGCGCGGCGCGCCTCGGCAATGCGGCCCGACTCGACGACCAGGTCGATATCATCGCACACGCAGCCGCAGCCAGTGCAGGCGACGTCGGCCACGATCGAAGGTGCGGCGGGAGTACTGGGTTTCTTATCGGGCACCGCGAGGTCTCTGGTGTTCTTCCTCAATGTTAACCCGAGGCGCGAGCGAGAGCTCTTCGTTTGCTGAAAATTCGGCGCCGTCGCGGCGAGAAGAACCTTCGATGAGGCTGGACTGCCGCTATTGATTGCGGGGATGGTGTGATCTGGCGGGTAGGGTTACGGGGGGCTAGGAGCGCTCGACGCGCGTCAGAAACTGCTCGATGGCTTCGTTGAAGCCGGCGGGATTTTCCATCGGCGACATATGCCCCGCCGAGGGGAGAATCACGAACTCGGCGTTCGGAATACCCGCGGCCATGTCTCGCATTTCGTCCACGGGCGAAATTACGTCCTGCTCACCCACGATCACGAGCGTGGGGACGGCGATTTCCGACAGCGCGTCGGTGAAGTCGCTGCGCTCGCGCATGCCGCGCAGCGCCGCGGCGGCTCCCTCGGGCGGCGTGTTCAACACGACTTGCCGGGCAGCTCCGGTCACGTCGGCGCTGTGCTCGAGCGTTTCGGCCGCAAACAGCTTCGGCAGCATGCCTTCGGCCAAAGGGCCGGTCCCTTCGCTCAAGATGCGCTGGGCCGTCTCGAGCCGCGCCTCGGCTGCGGCGGGCGCGTCGGCCGCGGCACGCGTATCGCAGAACACCAGCGCCCGCAGGCGAGCCGCGTGCCGGCGCCAGAACTCCAGCGCCACGTAGCCGCCCATCGACAGTCCGCAAATCACTACGGGTTCATCGATATCCAGCGCATCGAGCAGTGCCGCCAGGTCATCGGCCATTTGAGACATCGAAGCCGTGCCGGGCGTGACGTCGCTGGCGCCGAAGCCGCGCAGGTCGGGGGCGATCACCCGCAAGCGCGATCCCAGGAAGGCAATCTGGGCTTCCCACATGGTGTAGTCCAGCGGAAATCCGTGCACCAGCACGACGGGCATGCCGCGACCCACGTCGAGCACGCTCAGCTCCACCTGACCGGCGCGAACGCGGCGCGGTGAGGGCAAGGACGGGTTGGCCGGGTCGGACATCATGTGGAGACCCCGAAGCGCGCTTGGCGTCTACTCTTTCTCGCGGTTCTGACGATCGAGATGCTCGCGAAAGCGCGCAAGCGCCCGGTCGATCGCGTCGGTACCCGGGTCGAGCAAGGCGGCTTCTTCTTGGGTGCGCACGGCGGCGGCATAGTTGCCCTTGGCGAAGTAGCAATGGGCCAGCGTGTCGAGCAGCCCGCCCAATCGCGACGGGGAGTCGCCCGCCTCGCGTGCCAGGTCGACCGATTGCTGTGAGAGCTCAATCGCTTCGTCGACGTCGCCTTCGGTGTTGGCCACCAGCCAGGCGATCTGGTTGTAGTAGGTCGGGTCGTTGGGATCGGCGTCGATCCGCGAGCGGCAGTATTCGATGAAGTCGGCACTGTACTTGGCCAGCTCTGCTCGTTTCTCGGGATCATCGCCGGTGATCTCGTACAAGGCGATGATCGCCTCGACGTTTGAGCGATTCTGCTCGAGCGACAAATCGAGCAGCCGCCGCTGCTCCTCGAGATTGCCTTCGCGGGCCGCGTGGGAAGCCAAATAGAAGTTCATGTCCGAGCGCAGCGTGGCCAGCCCCACTTCGGGCTGCTGTTGATGGGCCGCGCGCACGCGTTGCTTCACGGCGGGATCGCTTTCGACCGCATCGAGCAACTGGCGCAACAAGTCGCCGGCTTCCAGGTCGCGGTGCTTGTCGTGGTAATACGTGGCCAGCCAGCGGCGAGCGTCGATATCCCACGGCGACCCGGTGGGCCCCAGACCGATCACGTGCCGCAATTCATACGAAGCCCATCGCGAAAGGCCGTGCGTCGTCAAGCGTCGGGCCAACTCCAGGTGTTCTTGCTGGCTGTCGCCGTGAATCTCGAGAGCCCGCTTGGCGGTGGCATCGGCTAGCTCGCGATTACCCTGGGCGAGTCGTGCCTCGCAAAGCGTATACATCAGGATGGCGTCGACTTCGAAGCTGGCGGCGAAGCGCTCGGCCACCAGATCCACGGCGTCCCAAGACTTGCGCTGGACGAGCCAGTTGATCAACTCGACCAGCGACGAGGAATCGCCCCGCTCGCACATCACCATGCGGCGCAGCACCGCCGCGGTTTCGTCAGAGCGCTCTAGCGCGTCGAGCGTTTCCACCTGGCGGCGCAACAGCGCCGACACGATCTGGCTGCTCGATTGGCGCGGGTGCTGCGCCAAGATCTCTTGTTCGGAGGTGGCCAGCTCGGCCCAGCGGTCGATCCCCGCCGCGGGGTCTTCGTGCATCTTCAGGTAGGCGTCCAACCACTGAGCCGCCGGTCGGCGGGCGCGCGACAGTTCGCGGTGTATCACCTCGGCCCGATGGTCCCATGCCGCTTCGTCGGCCGGCTTCCGTTCCATGATCGCCAGCGCCGCCTGCTTCGACAGCACCGGCGACTTCTCGAAACGCACCAGGCGGCAAAGCCACTCGAGGCCTTGATCGTCGGGCAAGGCGGCCAACTCCTTGATCTTCGGCAGCCGTTCGTCGTCGCCCAACGCCTCGTAGTCTTCCAAAATCTTGCGAATGGCGCGCGGGTCGGTGTCGCGCGTCCACTGCGAGCGAATGTGCCGCACCAGGAAACCGGCCTGCAGGGCGATTTCCGGATCGGGATTGTCTTCGGCCTCGACCAGCGCGTCGAAAGCATCGAAGCCGAGCTTGATCAACTGCTGCTGGGCCCGCTCGCGAACGGCGAATTCCGGATCGCCCAACTGCTCGATCAGCGACGCGACCTTCCCCTCGGTCGCGGCCGTTGCATCGTCGCTTTCCGCAGCCGCACGCGTACCGGCCGCCAAGAGGAGCAGCACCGCAAAAATTGTCGCCCGCTTCATCGACCACCTCATGGCCGCACGATCCGTGGGAATCTTCCCCGAAAAACGTGAATTCCCCTCCTTTCCAGCATAGCTGACGACTCCGCCGCACGGCAAGGCAAGCGGGCCCCAAGGGCTTTTATCCGCGGCGAGAGCCGTCGCGCCTTCGGAGCGGCCGGCGCGCTATTATGCGGCCCTTTGATCGGAGCGCGGTCCGCGGGGCGGTGCAGGCGAGAGCACGCGTCCTTCGGCATCGGGTTGAACCGCGAACGCCGGGGCGCCGGGACGCAGATACGTCCAATAGATGCGCGCCATTTCAAACACGGCTTTGCCGAAGTCGCTCGACTTGACCGTCGATCCGGCCACGTCGCGCCAGCGGTCGAGCGGATACTCGTAGAGCACCTGTTCCAGGGCCGGCCGCCCCGCGGCGCAGCGGCAACGCTTCATGCGGGCCAGGATCTCGACGTCGAAAATCCAGTTGGTCAGAAATGGACGCTCGAACACGGCGACCATCTCCGGCGTGACGCGGAATAGCTTGGCCCCGCATTGCGTGTCGAAAATGCGCAGCCCCAACGCCAGCGATGCCACCCGGGCAAAGACTCGGCCCAGCGCGCGGCGCAGCGCTTGCCTCTCGATGTGACGACCCAACAGCGGCATGCGGCTGCCCAGCACGGCGTGGACGTGCGGTTGGTTGTCGAGCACGCGGCAAAAGGGCTCGATATCCGACAGCGGTGTGGCCAGATCGGCGTCCCAGTAGCCCACGTAGTCGGCGCCGGAGCGGATGGCCAGCAGCAGGCCCTGGCGCACGGCTTCGGCCTTGCCCGAGTTCTTCACCAGGTGCAGAAAGCTGAAGCGGCGCGGATTGGCGGCGTTGAGATGCTCGAGCAGCTCGAGCGTTTCGTCGCGGCTGCCGTCGTTGACGAACAGCAGCTCGGCTGTGTCGGTGCGGCGGCCGAAATCCTGAATGGCCCGCATGTTGAGCCGTTTGGCCTCGTTGTAGCAGGGCACGACCACGATGGCGCGCGACATGGGACGTCCTTGTCCATGAAGGGTCTTGGAAACGCAGGAGATGCTAGCTACCAGGCCTGATCGAGGCCCCCGTATACCGCAGATGGGGCTCGGCGAGCAAGGTCACTCGCGCGGCCGCGCGATGCATGCGCCGGCAGAGCTAGCAGCGTGGGCCGGCCGCGTCTTCCATCTGGGCGATGTACTGCCGCAGGCGCTCGACCTCGTCGGTCACGTGGTGCAGCTTGAGCATGTTCTCCACCCGCTTGACCAGCTCCAGCTTGTTCACCGGCTTGCTGAGAAAGTCGTCGGTGCCGGCTTCCACCGCCCGCTCGATGTCGCCCAGTTCGTTGAGCGCCGTGACCATTAAAATCATGATCCCCCGGGTGGCCGGGTCGGCCTTGAGCTTCTCGCAGACCTCGAAGCCGCTCAGCTTGGGCATCATCACGTCGAGCAGGATCAAGTCGGGCTGAAACGTCTCGACCTTGGCCAGCGTATCGCGGCCGTCGACGGCAATCTCGATCTCGCAGGGCAGCCCGCTGAGATACGCTTCGAGCAGCTCGACATTGGGACCATTGTCGTCGGCGATCAGAATCCGGCTTTTTTCGGCAGTTTCGGCCATGACACACATCCGTGGTGCTGCGCGCACTGAAGCGCAAGATCAAACGGTTCGCGGGCCAACCCCTCTGATTATAGGGCTCCCGGGAAGCGGCGAGAATGGGGATTCGCGGCCGGCATCCCATCGGTACGCCGCTCTAGGTCTCCTCGGCGTCGACTTCGGCCAGGCGATCGGCGGGCACCGGGAACTCGTTGCACAGGTCGAAGATCTCGCCGCGAATCTGGGTATGCCGGTCGGTGTTGTCGGGCGACTTGAGCGCCTCGAGCATCCAGGCCGCGATCCTGCGCATCTCGTCGCCACCCATGCCGCGGGTGGTTAGCGCCGGTGTGCCGATACGAATGCCCGAGGGATCCATCGGCTTGCGGGGGTCGTAGGGAATCATGTTCTTGTTGACCGTGATACCGCAGCGGTCGAGCACGGCTTCGGCCTGCTTGCCGCCGATGCCCAGCGGGGTGACGTCGACCAGCAGCAGATGGTTCTCGGTCCCGCCGCTGACCAGCTTCGCACCGCCGGTCATCAGCGCGTCGGCCAGGATGACCGCGTTGTCGATGATGGCCCGTGCGTATTGCTTGAACTCGGGCCGCATGGCTTCGCCGAAGCAGATGGCCTTGCCGGCGATGACGTGCATCAGCGGGCCGCCCTGGATGCCGGGGAATACCGAGCGGTCGAGATCCTTGGCGTATTCCTCCTTGCACAGCACGAGCCCGGCCCGCGGGCCGCGCAGCGTCTTGTGCGTGGTGGTCGAGACAAAGTCGGCCACGCCCACGGGATTGTCGTGCAATCCGGCCGCCACCAGCCCGGCGTAGTGGGCCATGTCCACAAACAGCTTGGCGCCCACTTCGCAAGCGATCTCGGCGAACTTGCCGTGCGGAATCTCGCGCGGATACGCGCTGGCGCCGGCAACGATCAACTTGGGCTTGTGTTCGCGCGCCAACTTGGCGACCTGGTCGAAGTCGATGCGGTGGTCGTCTTCCTTCACGCCGTAGTTGACGAAGTTGTAGAGGATGCCCGAGACGTTGAGCTTCATGCCGTGCGTCAGGTGGCCGCCGTGCGCGAGGTCGAGACCCAGGATCGTGTCTCCTGGGCGAACGGCCGTCATGTAGACCGCGAAGTTGGCCTGGCTGCCGGAGTGGGGCTGCACGTTGGCGTACTCGGCGCCGAACAGCTTCTTGGCCCGCGTGCGCGCCAGCTCTTCGACGACATCGACGTGCTCGCAGCCGCCGTAATAGCGGCGGCCCGGGTAGCCTTCGGCATACTTATTGGTCAACACGCTACCGACGGCCTGCATGACCGCGGGACTGGTGTAGTTTTCGCTGGCGATCATCTCCAGACCCTCCTGCTGCCGATCCATTTCGGCGGCCACGGCGGCCCAGACTTCGGGATCTTCTTCGAGAATGAAGTTCATCGACTCAGCGTCCTTTCGCAACTAGCGCCCAGTGCCCGGAAAGATGTCACATTGTCCGGCGTTGCGCGTACTTCGTCAACGACGCGCGCGGAGGCGAATGACGCCGAATCGCCGGGCAAGTGGCCGGGTAGCGGGCGAGCAAGCCTTACGGCGTGGAGATCTCGACGCGGGCGACACCTTCGTTGTCGCTCAAACGTCCGGGAGAGTCGTTGATGCGAAGATAGAGCGTACCGGCCCGCTCGACGCGAAACGTGCGCTCCAGCCCGATCGCCAACGGCTGGATCAACCCGCTGGGCGCCTGGGTGCTCGGGTCGTCGGCCCGCACCGCAGCCAGCAGCATGCCCAGCGGCCGGCCGTCGTGATATTCGATCGTCACGCCGGCGGGTTCGCTTATCCAGGGCTCGGCCTCGCGGGCGACCGTGTAGCGGCCCGAGGCGGCCAGTCGATACGTGCGGCCCGGCTGCAAGGCGACGCCGGTCGATTGCCAGCCGCGGTCGGCAGCCACTTCCACGGAGCGTCCCCCGTCGGGCAGCGGCTCGCCGGCGACGAAGTCGATCTCCATCCGCTCGAAGTCGTAGCCGTAGTCGATGTTGGCAACGAAGATCTGCCAGTCCTCGGCCAGTTGAGCCCGATCGTCCGCAAACAGTTTTTCGAGCAGCACCTCGAAGTCGCCTCGATCGACCTGGGAGTGCAGCGCGCGAAAGCGCTCGCGGTAGCGGGGATGGTGCTCGAGAAACGCCGCCGCGGCCCAGCACCAGCCATAGGGATCGAGTTGGCTGTGAAGCGGCCTGCCATCGCGGCCCAAGGCGAACACGCGGGCCAGGGTCATTGCGCGGCGTCCGGCGAATGCCTGTTGGACCACCTCGATGCGTCCCCATTGGGGCACTTCGTCGCGTGAGCCGGGAAACACGTTGACCGTGAGCCGATCGCCATCGAGCCGGTGCGTGGCCAAGAGCTCGGCTATGCCTTCGGCATACCAGGGCGTGCCCAAGCCGCCGAGGATGGTTTGCATGAAACAGTGCACGCCTTCGTGCAGCAGCAGGTGCCGGCGGTAGTACTCGCTGGTCTGATCGCACAGCCAGAATCGCTGCTGCCAGGAGTAGCCCGTGGTGAACTCGGGCAACTCGGCCGGCAACAAGCCCGCGGCGCGAAAGCGATCGACCGAGTGCATCAAGCATCCCCGCAAGTGCCAGTCGTCGAGCCGAGCTGGCTCGACGCCGAAGTACGCGCACCATTGCTCGAGTGCCTGCTCGAAGTGCTCGGGCAGCGATTCGACTTCGTCGTCCGCAGGAAGGTCGGTGGTGAGCGTCAGGTGCCGGGAGCGCAGCTCGCGCAGCGCGGTATCATCGGCGGCGGAAGTGCCGGCGACAATGACGAACGCGGCACCAAGCGCGACCAGAACTGGCAACGTGCGATGCATCGGAACCTGCGGGCACGAGAAGATGGGAAACCGCGCGAGGCGGTATCCCTTCATTGTACATGCCGCCCGGAGGGTGGCGCGCAGCAGCCGAACTACAGGGCCCGGCGGAAGCGCTTGGGGGGCCGCCCGTTGCGGCCGTACATGGGCTTCTTTTTCGGCTCGGCTTCGGGAGCCGCACCGGCATCGCCCTCGGTCCCGGCGGGCTGGCTGGCCGGCGGGCTGGAACTGACGGCCTCGAAGCCGGGAACTTCGTCGCGGGTGAGCAGCTTGTTGATGCGCACCTCGATGCGCGTCAGCTCGTTGCCTTCCTCGGGCGTGACGAACGTATAAGCGACGCCCTCGCGACCCATCCGGCCGGTGCGGCCGACGCGGTGCACGTAGTCGTCGCAGAATTGCGGGATGTCGTAGTTGAAAATGTGCGAGATACCGCTGACGTCGATGCCGCGGCCCACGACGTCGGTGGCCACGAGCACGCGGACCTTGCCGGCCCGAAAGGCGGCCATCACGCGATCGCGCCCGCTCTGGGGCAGGTCGCCGTGGATGCAGGCCACGTCCTTGAAACGCTTGGTCAGCCGCCGCCCGATGCGGTCGGTGCCGCGCTTCGTGCGGCAGAAGACGATCGCCTGCTTGGGCTCCTCGCGCTTGATCAGATGCTCGAGCAGGTCGAACTTACGGTCGCCGTCGACGGTGCAATAGAACTGCTCGATCGTATGGACCGAGATGTCCTTGGGCGAGAAGTTCAGCGACTCGGGGTCGCGCATGTACGAGCGGGCCAGCCGCTCGACGGGCGGCGGCACCGTGGCGCTGAGCAACAGCGTCTGCCGCGAGCGAGGGCAGCGCCTGAGAATCTTTTCGATGTCGGGGCGGAAGCCAATGTCGAGCATGCGGTCGGCTTCGTCGAGCACGACGATTTCCAGACCGTCGAACTTGAGCGTGCCGCGCGAGAGGTGGTCGAGCACCCGGCCGGGCGTGCCGATCACGACTTCGGCCCCGCGCGAGAGCTTGTCGATCTGCCCACGAATGGGCTTACCGCCGTACACCGCCACGGAGTGAATGCGCCGCCCGTGGGCCAGCTTGACGAATTCTTCACGCACCTGCACGGCCAACTCGCGCGTGGGCACCAGCACCAGCGCCTGCGGCGACTGCCCTTTCTTGCTGGGCCGAACCTTTTCCAGGATCGGGATCACGAAGGCCGCCGTCTTGCCGGTACCGGTGCGGGCCTGGCCCAGCACGTCGACGCCGGCAAGCGCACGCGGAACTAATCCGGCCTGAATCGGCGTGGGTTCGAGATACCCGGCCTTCGCCAGCGCTTCGAGCGTGGGCGGCGAAAGCGAGAGGTCTTCGAAACCGGAGGAGTTGGTGGGGGGGGATTTTTTCTCTTTCGTGGTAGTTTGCAACGCAGGTTCCAACACGGACAGGGGAGCGGTTGGCCGCGTCACACAAGAGAATATCGCGGCCGGAGAGTTTCCATTGATCTTTACACCTTAACTCTAGCCGCCAACAAGGTTTTCGTCAACTGCACACCTGCTCGATCCAGAATCCGGCGCAACGCAAGAAGTCCAGCGACTGTTCCCTGTTGCGCGAACTTGCCGGCACGGGGTGGCTGCGAAAAAAAATAGGCCGGCCCGCGGGTCCTTGAGGCAGCGGGCCGGCCTTTCTCGTCGGTATATGCGAAGCGCTAACCAGCGGCTTAGCGCTTGGTCGTCTTCTTGCGGGCCGTCTTCTTGGCGGTCTTCTTCTTGGGCGAGCGCTTGGTGGTCGCCTTCTTGGCCGCGGCCGTCTTCTTCGGGCGGGCCTTGGGCGAGCGCTTCGCCGTCGTCTTCTTCGCGGGCGACTTCTTCTTCACGGTCTTCTTCTTGGTTGCCATTTCCTTGGCTCCAGAGTGTTGGGCACCCGGCTTTGTCTGGCGTCATGCCTTCCCCGTGGGCACCCAGAGCGGGGAAGCCGCCCATTGGCACAGCGTCGAGATCCGACTCGCGCTGTACGAAGCGCCGAGTGAGGCGCTTGTTTCGTTAGGCGAAAGTTCGCGGATTGAACCAATTTCCGCCGAAGCGCGTCAAGGTGAGTTCGCGCCGGAACCCTCGGCCGCCGCCGGAGATGGGTACCGCTAAGCCGCGCGCGGCGAGTACTTGGAAGTGAACCTGGGGAGGATTATCATTGTCGGGCGCTTGAGTCGGGCCAGCGTGCGGCGCGGCTGTCCCTTCCCCCTGGCCGACGAGGAGTTGCACCCATGCCCCCTACCATTTCCCGCATCATCCAGGCGCTTGAGCCCTCGGCCACGATGGCCATGGCGGCCAAGGCCAAGGAGCTCAAGGCAGCGGGTAAAACGGTCTACGACTTCAGCTTGGGGGAGCCCGACTTCACGACGCCCGAGCACATTTGCACGGCCGCGACCGACGCTATGAAGGCCGGCCACACCCACTACACGGCCGCTCCCGGCATCCTCGAGCTGCGCACCGCCGTGGCCCGGCAGTACCATGATCGTCACGGCTTGGAGTACGGTCCCCAGCAGGTGGTCGTCTCCAACGGGGCCAAGCACTCGCTGCACAATGTCTTCACGGTGCTCTGCAATCCCGGCGACGAAGTGATCATTCCGGCCCCTTACTGGGTCAGCTATGCCGAGCTGGTGAAGCTGACCGGCGCCGTGCCGGTGATCGTCGACACCGACGAGGCCAACGACTTTAAACTCACCCCCGAGCAGCTTCGCGCGGCCATCACCGACAAGACGACCATCCTGCTGGTGTGCTCGCCGAGCAATCCCACGGGCAGCATGTACGCGCCCGACGAGTTGGCGGCGCTGGCCGACGTGGTGATCGAGCGCGATTTGACGGTGGTTTCCGACGAGATCTACGAGCGGCTGGTGTACGGCGATCGCAAGTTTGCCAGCTTTGCTACCGTGCGGCCCGGCATGCAGGAGCGCACCATCATCGTCAACGGGGCGAGCAAGGCCTATGCGATGACCGGCTGGCGTATTGGCTGGACGCTGTCGCCGGTGAAAATCGCCGCGGCCATGTCCAACCTGCAGAGCCAGGAGACCAGCAACCCGTCGAGCATCAGCCAATATGCGGCGATTGCCGCCATCGAGGGCCCACAAACCTGCGTGGAGGACATGCTGGCCGAGTTCACGAAGCGGCGCGAGTTCGTCCGCAAGCGGATTGCTTCGATCGATGGGCTGAGCTGTCCCGACATGGCCGGGGCGTTCTACGCGTTTGTGAACGTCAAGCCCCACCTGAAACGCAGCTATCAGGGCGAGCAGGTCGACAACTCGAGTCAGTGGTGCCTGGCGCTGTTGGAGCAGCAAAATGTCGCCACGGTGATGGGCTCGGCCTTCGGCGCCGAGGGCTACGCTCGGATCTCGTTTGCCACGAGCATGGACATCCTCTCGCAGGGCTTCGATCGCATCGAAGCGTTTCTGAACAGCGGCAAATAACCGCGCCGCGAAGTCCGGCTTCGCCCGGCCGCTCGTCGCAACCTACCGCGTGTTTTTGTTTTGGGGTTTTTTTGGTAGCCTGAAGCGCGGTGGTCCGACCCGGTACGCTTCTGGGGCGTAGAATTAGACGTAGCACCGCCGCCGATTGCACGGTCATAACGATTGTCCGGTCCCGGCGTGCGGCCACGGTTTGTGCCCCCTCGAGATCGCCACGGAGTCTGCACGCGTGAACATTCTCATGGCCACCAGCGAAGCAGTCCCCTTCGCCAAGACCGGCGGCATGGCCGACGTCTGCGGCACGCTGCCAGTGGAATTGGCCAGGCTCGGGCATCACACCACGCTGATCCTGCCCGCCTACCGTCAGGTGCGCGCGGCCGGATTGCCGATCGAGCCGACGGGCGTTCACTTCGACGTGGCCATCGGCAGCAAGACGGTCTCTGGCAGCTTCCTGAAGAGCCGCCTGCCCGAGGGGGACGTGCCGGTCTACCTGGTCGAAAACGATCACTACTACAACCGCGGCGGGCTGTACCAGGAAGACGGCGAGGACTATCGCGACAATTGCGAGCGCTACGTCTTCTTCTGCCGCGCCGTGTTGGAAGCCGTGCGGCTGCTCGACCTGCAGGTCGACGTCTTGCACGCCAACGACTGGCAGACGGGGCTCGTGCCGGCGTATCTGAAGCTCGAATACGCCGCGGTGCCCGAATACGAGCGCATCGGCTCGCTGCTGACGATTCACAACATGGCCTACCAGGGCGTGTTCTGGCACTGGGACATGCTGCTGACGGGACTCGACTGGAAATACTTCAACTGGCAGCAGATGGAGTTCTTCGGCAATCTGAACCTGCTGAAGACGGGCCTGGCCTTTGCCGACCGGCTCAATACCGTCAGCCCCCGCTACGCCGAAGAGATTCAAACGGCCCCGCTGGGGTGCGGGCTCGAGGGCGTCTTGCAGAACCGCCGCGGCGCGCTCTCGGGCATCGTCAACGGCGTCGACTACCGCGAGTGGGACCCGTCCATCGACAAGCACCTGGCCGAGAAATTCACGCCCGAATCGGTCGCCACCGGCAAGGCGGCGTGCAAGGCGGCCTTGCAGCGCGAGCTGGGACTGCCCGAGGAGCCGCGCGTGCCGCTGGTGGCATTCGTGGGCCGCCTGGCCGACCAGAAGGGCCTCGATCTGCTGGCCGCGACCGTGAACGATTGGGTCAAGACGCACGACGTGCAATGGGCCATCCTCGGCACCGGCGACCCGCAGTACGAAGAACAGTTTGCCATGTTGGCCCAGCGCTTCCCCAACCGCGTGGCCGCCCGGCTCGAATTCTCCAACGCCCTGGCCCACCAGTTCGAGGCGGGGGCCGACATGTTCGTGATGCCCAGCCGCTACGAGCCCTGCGGGTTGAACCAGCTCTACAGTCTGAAGTATGGTACCGTGCCGATCGTGCGGGCCACCGGCGGCCTGGTCGATACGATCACCCCGGTCGACGACAAGACGCTGGCCGACGGCACGGCCACCGGCTTCGCATTCGGCGACTACAGCGCCGTGGCCCTGGCCAAAGCGCTGCAACGGGCCTGTGACGCGTATGTACAGCCGGAGGTCTGGAGCAGGATCATGGCCACCGGCATGCAGCAAGACTGGTCGTGGGCCACCAGCGCCCGAAAGTACGTCGAGCTGTACGAGGCCACCGCGGCCCGGGTCCGTCGGGGGCTAGTGGCCGGCAACGCCTGAGGCTTCCTCCCCCTGCAGAGCGCTCCGAAGCCGGGGCTTTCCAGAGCCGGGCCCAAAGCGTACCTTAGGAACGTTTCGCAGGAATGGCGGCACCGCGCGTCGGAGCACGCGACGGTGAACACGAGTGTCCGGAAAGTGCCAAAGCTGGGACGGCCGCGGCGCCGTCCTTGACCGCCGCCATGCACGATCTATCTGTCGCCTTCGTTTGGCATCAACACCAGCCGTACTATTCGGACGATGTTGCCGGCTATAACCCGATGCCCTGGGTGCGGCTGCACGGCACCAAGGACTACTGGGGCCTGGCGCAGCATCTGGCCGAAGTGCCCGAGGTGCACGCCACGATCAACCTCGTGCCCAGCCTGCTGGCCCAGATCCTGGCGTACACCGAGCACGGAGCGACCGACGAACACTTGCGCGTCTCACGCATCCCGGCCGACGGGCTCAGCGAGGCCGACGCGCAGTACCTGCTCGACGCGTTCTTCATGGCCAACCCGGATCAGATGATCCGGCCCTACCCGCGCTATCGCGAGCTGTACGAACAGCGGGGTCTGCACGTCGACGGGGCCGAGCGGGCGCTGCGTCGCTTTCAGACGCGGGATCTGTTGGACCTGCAATGCTGGAACAACCTGGTCTGGTTCCACCCGATCGCGTTCGAGGTGTACGACGACCTGGCCGAGTTCCGCGACAAGGGAGGCCACTGGACCGAAGCCGAGAAACAGTGGCTGCTCGACAAGCAGATGGAAGTACTCTCGGAGGTGGTGCCGCTGCACCGGAAGCTGGCCGATCGTGGCCAGGTGGAGCTGACCACGACGCCGTTCTATCACCCCATTCTGCCGCTGTTGATCGACAAGCAACTGGCGCGTCAGGCCATGCCGGGAGTGAACCTGCCGCGCCGGCTGGAAGGTTATGCGGAGGACGCGGCCGAGCAGATCCGTCGCGGCGTGGCGTATCACGAGAAACTGTTCGGCAGCAAGCCGCTGGGCATGTGGCCCTCGGAGGGCTCGGTGGCGCAGGCCATCATTCCGCTGGTGGCCGAGGCCGGCATCGAGTGGATTGCCACCGACGAGGAGATCCTTGCCGGCTCGACCGACGGCTGGGTCTCGCGCGATCCGCACGGTATGGTGCGCAATCCCGAGATGCTCTATGCCCCCTGGCGCGTCGAAGAACAGGGCAAGAGCGTGCAGATGATCTTTCGCGACCACGCCCTGAGCGACCAGATCGGCTTCCACTTTCAACGCTATCACGCCGATGACGCCGTGCGCGACCTGCTGGGCACGCTCGAGGCGATCGACCACGCCACCGAGGCCCATGCCACCAAGCGCCCGGCGCTGGTGAGCATCATCCTGGATGGCGAGAACTGCTGGGAGTACTACCCCAACCAGGGCGTCGACTTCCTGCGGTCGCTCTACCACGGCATTGCCCGGCACCCGCGCATTCACGGCGTGCGAGTGCGGGACTACCTGGCCGAGCACCCGGCCACCGAGCGGGTGGGGCACCTGTTCGCGGGCAGTTGGATCAGCCATAACTTCGGCATCTGGATTGGGCACCCCTCCTGCAACAAGGCCTGGGACCTGGTTTCGGAGGCTCGCGAGGCTTTGGTCGAGCGCGAGGCCAGTGGCGAAGTCACACCGGCCAAACTGTCCCAGGCGTGGGACGAATTGTTTATCGCCGAGGGGAGCGATTGGTTCTGGTGGTTCGACGATCGCCATTCCAGCGCCCAGGACTGGCTGTTCGACGAGCTGTTCCGCAAGCACTTGCAGAACGTCTACACGTTGATCGGCCTGGAGGCGCCGGTCGAGCTGCAGCGTCCCGTGGGCGGCGACCGCCGGCACGTTCCCCCGTTTACCCAACCCAGCGCCTTGCTGGACGTGAAAGTGAACGGCCGCGAGACCTACTTCGAATGGCTGGGTGCCGGTGGGTACTCTGCCTCGACCGGTCGCGGCACGATGAACATGGCCGACGCGCAGCGGATCGAGCGGGTGTACTTCGGCTTCGACCAGGAGCGGCTGTTGCTTCGATTCGACGCCACGGGCCCGATTTCCGACCGCCTGGTCGACGTCGAGACGTTGCGAATCGCCTTTTTGCAGCCCGCCGGTTTCGAGCTATTGATTACAGAGCCTGCGCAAGCGAGGCCGTCGGTGCGGCTGTTTCACAACGACGTGCCGGTCAGCGCCCCCGGTGTGGAGGCGGCTGCCGATGCGATCCTCGAGGTAGCGGTGCCGTGGCGCAGCCTGGCCACGGCCCCCGAGGCGCCTTTGAACTTTTTTGCCGAGCTGTATCAGCTTGAGCGCTCGATCGAGCGGATCCCACAGGAGGGGCTGCTCGAGACCGTCGTACCCTCGCCCGACTTTGAATTGATGATGTGGCAAGCCTGAGCCCGGCGCCCGCATGCGGTGCCGGCAAGAGACACGATGCCCGATTTTCGCAAAGACCCGATCACTGGTCGCTGGGTGATCATCGCCCGCAACCGCGCCAAACGTCCGCACGAGCTGGTCGACGGCGTGGCCCGGCGTCGGCCGGGCGAGTTCTGCCCGTTTTGCGAGGGATCGGAAAGTTACACGCCGCACGAAATTGCGGCCTATCGCCAGCCGGGAACCCACCGCGATCGACCGGGCTGGCGGGTGCGCGTGGTGCCCAACAAGTTTCCCGCCCTGGAGATCGAAGGCGATCTGGGCAAGCGGGGCCAGGGGATGTACGACGTCATGCGCGGCGTGGGGGCCCACGAAGTGATCATCGAGTCCCCCCGCCACCTGACCAGCGCCACGCAGCTTTCGACCGAGACGCTGCGCGACGTGTTCTGGATCTACCGCGACCGGCTGCTCGACTTGAAGAAGGACAACCGGCTTGTCTACGGCATGATCTTCAAGAACGTGGGCGCCGCGGCCGGGGCGTCGCTCGAGCACACCCACAGCCAGTTGATCGTCACGCCGATCGTCCCCATCAACGTCGCCGAGGAGATCGAAGGGTCGCAAGCTTACTACGGGTATCGCGGGCGGTGCGTATATTGCGACATGATCGAGCAGGAGCTGGCCTTCGAGAAGCGGATCGTCGTCGATTCGCCCGGCTTCGTGGCGTTCTGTCCGTTCGCGGCGCGGTTCCCATTCGAGACCTGGATCCTGCCGTCGAATCATGCCAGCCACTACGAGACGCTATCGCGCTCGTCGGCCGAAGAGTTGGCCCGCGTCATCAAGCGCGTGCTGGCAAAAATCGAAACGGCACTGGACCGCCCCGCTTACAATTACATCATTCATACGGCTCCCTTTGACACTTCAGCCTTGGGTCACTATCACTGGCATATAGAGATTATTCCGCGCGTGACCAAGACGGCGGGCTTTGAGTGGGGGACCGGTTTTTACATTAATCCGGTGCCGCCCGAGGAGGCGGCAACGTTTATGCGTTCTTTGGAAATCGACTCTCAAGAGGCGCAAGAAATTCGGGCAAGGGCGACTGGATAAGCCGGGTCCCTTTTGCCGAATATCGCTTTACATACGGAAGTCCCCCGCACCCCCTTTGCCACGCGCTCGCCATGCCGAACAACGTACGCCTCATCTTCGTCTGCCACGACCACCAGCCGGTTGGCAACTTCGACCACGTTCTCGAGCAGTCGTATCGGGATAGCTACCTCCCGTTTTTGAACGTCTTCGAACCCTACGAGTCGCTGAAGATCGGGTTGCATACCAGCGGCCCGTTGTTGGAGTGGCTCGACGCGCATCACCCCGACTACCTGGATCGCGTGGCGCGGCTGGTGGCGGCCGGCCGGATCGAGATCATCGGCGGCGCGTTCTACGAGTCGATCCTGTCGATGATCCCGCGGCACGACCGCATCGGACAGATTCAAAGCTACACGCGCTACCTCGAGCAACGGCTCGGTGCCCAGGTGCAGGGCATGTGGATGCCCGAGCGGGTGTGGGAACAAGGCATGACCAGCGATCTGGTCGCGGCCAACATCCGCTACACCATGCTCGACGACTTCCACTTCAAGAACGCCGGGCTGCGCGAAGACCAACTGCACGGCTACTACCTGACCGAGGACGACGGTCACGTGCTGGCCGTGTTTCCCGACAGCGAGCCGCTGCGGTACATGATTCCCTTCCGCTCGCCGCAGGAATCGATCGACTACCTGGGACACGTGGCCGCCAACCATCCCGGCGCCGTGGCCATGTTCGGCGACGACGGCGAAAAGTTCGGCGCCTGGCCCGAAACCTACAAGACCTGCTACGAAGAAGGCTGGCTGAAGACCTTCTTCGACCTGCTGGTGGCCAATGGCGAGTGGATTCACTCGGTTACGCCCGCCGAGGTGCTCGACTCGACCGCACCCGCCGGCAAGGTCTACCTGCCCGAGGGCAGCTATCGCGAGATGACCGAGTGGGTGTTGCCCACCGAGCAGTTATGCGAGTACACGTCGATTCGCCGCGAGATGGAGCACGACCCGCGCTGGCCGCGGATCGCGCGGTTCGTGCGCGGAGGCTTCTGGCGCAACTTCCGCGTCAAGTATCCCGAAGCCAACGAAATGTACTCGCGGATGATGATGGTCAGCCGCAAGCTACAAGCCGCGCTCGAAACCGGCGCCTCGCGCGACTTGCTCGAGCAGGCCCGCACGGCACTCTATCGCGGGCAGTGCAACTGTGCCTACTGGCACGGCGCGTTCGGCGGCGTGTATCTGCCCCACCTGCGCAACGCGATCTACGCTCAGCTCATCAAGGCCGACAACCTGCTCAACACGGCGCTGCACAAGCCGACCACCTGGGTCGAACTGACCAGTGATGACTACACTTTCGACGGTTGGCAGGAAGTGCAACTGGCCGGCGATCATCTCGTGGCGCTGGTCGCCCCCGGGCGCGGAGGCATGCTCTACGAGCTCGACATTCGCGAAATCACTCACAATCTGCTGGCCTCGCTCACCCGCCGTCCCGAGGCCTACCACAACAAGGTGTTGGGCGGCAGCGACGATCGCAACGACGTCGAAGGTGTGATGGACCGTGTCGTCTTCAAGCAGGAAGGCCTCGATCAGCGGATTCAGTACGACGGCCATCCGCGCAAGAGCCTGATCGATCACTTTTACGACCCACAGACGAACCTCGAGGCCGTGGCCCGCGGCCAGGCTCCCGAATGGGGCGACTTCCACCTGCGGCCTTACGAGGCCCGCATGCGGCGGAACCCCAAGCGGATGCAAGTGCAGCTCACCTGCCAGGGCAACGCCGGCGACGTGCCCGTCAAGATCACCAAGAGCCTCACGCTCGCCGCCGGCAGCTCCACCCTTGAGGTCGGCTACCTGCTCGAAGGCCTGCCGACCGATCGGGCGCTGCACTTCGGCGTGGAGTTCAATTTCGCCGGACTCCCCTCGGGCATCGACGACCGCTACTTCTACGGTCACGAGCGGCAGCGCTTTGGCCAGCTTGGCGCCTGGCTCGATCTGAACGACGCGGCCGAACTCGGCCTGGTCGACGAATGGCTCGGCGTGGACGTGAACCTCGCCTTCTCGCGGCCCAGCGGCATATGGACCTTCCCGGTCGAAAGCGTCAGTCAGTCGGAAGGCGGTTTCGAGCTGGTGCACCAATCGGTCGTCGTGCAGCCGCACTGGATGGTGCAAGGCGACGAGAACGGAGCTTGGAGCGTGTCGATGCATCTAGCGATCGACACCAGCCTGGCCGAGAGCCGCCGCGAGCAGCCGCAGCCGCAAGCCGCCGTCGAGCTGACCCACTCCTCGTAGAGCACGTGCCGCGGATCGTTGTCGTCGACAGAGCCTTACGGCGACGCGCGCAACACCAGGGCTTGCACGTCGAACAGCCGGCCGGTATCGCCGGGCTCCTGTGGCGGGCGGGCGACCCAGTGCCAGCGATTGCCCGCGACGATCGTGAAGCGTTTGTCGAGATAATCGGTCAGGTCCTGCGTGCGCAACATCCGATAGGTGCCCGCCGACGCCCATTGGCCGGCCTTGTTCAGGCGAATGTCGCACATCTGCGCCGTCGCCGACAGGCAGATCATGCCGCCGGGGGCCAACATACCGGCCAGGTCGTCGATGAACCGCGCTTCCATCCGCCGAGCCATGTCGTAAAGCGTCTGGGCCCAGCGCTCGCTCCGGGGCAATTGCCCGGAATCGCCAAACTTGCGAGCGAACAGATCGGCCGATCGATGCAGCAGGCCGAAGTGGAGCTGGCTCAACACGCACGAGGCCACCACCAGGTCGTACTTGTCCTCCAGCCCGGCCCCGGGAAGCGGCTGCGATTCGACCAGCTCGACCATCCGTTCGATCGCCGCCTCGGGTGCCGACGCTTCGCTCAAGATCTGGTGGATGCCGCGCAGCAGCGGCTCGGTCACGCCGGTCAGGTCGTCGAAACGCACGTCGAGCTTTGCCCGGGCTGCATCGCTAAGCATGGCCGCGGCGATGCCCGCTTCGAGCGTGGAGGCGTCGACGTCGCAAACGAGTACCTTGTCGAAGCGGACGGCCAGTTCGGACAGCGGGATCTCCGTGCAGTTGCCGGCTCCCAGCACCGCCGCGCGGCCCGGGTGCACCGCTTCGGCGGCAGCCAGAATCATCTGCCGGCTACGCTGCACCTGCTCGCAGGGTACGGGAGTCAGCAGATAGAGCCCCGGCCCCGCGTTCTTGTTCCCCGCCTCGTTCATTCGGCCGTTTCCTCGTTCCTGGTACGCACGAGCGGCTCGGCTGCCAGGGCGAACCAATCGATGTCCTTGTCAAACTGTTGCGCACCAAAGCTTACTTCGCCGAGCAGGGGCGCGCCGGCGCAGCGGCGAATCTCGGCTGCATTCTGGGCGATGCTCGCATCGTCGCCCGGCGGCTGCGGCTGGTTGAGCACGATGCCGGCTACGTCGAGCCCCTCCCGAAACGCCGCCGCCGCGATCAGCGTTTGCAGCACGTGGTTGATCGTGCCCAGCACGTTGCGGGCCACCACCAACAGCGGAAAGCCCAGATCGTAGGCCAGGTCGGCCACGTATTCGTCTTCGCCCAGGGGCGACATCAGTCCGCCGGCCCCCTCGACGAGCACGACGTCGCTCACTTCGAGCCAGGGTTCGAGCCCGCGCCGCATGAGTTCGGCGTCGAGCGAGCGTCCTTCGGCCGCAGCCGCCAAGTGCGGAGCCAGCGGCGCCGCAAAGCGTTGCGGGCAGACCTGCTCGAGCGTGAGCGGCGAACCGGCCGCCTGCCAGAGTGTCACCGCATCGTCCGACACCAGTTCGCCGCCGTGCATTGGGCAGTCGCTGGCCGCCGGCTTGTACACGCCGACGGTGTGTCCCTCGGCCACCAGCGCGCGGGCCACCAGGGCCGTGACGTAGGTCTTGCCTATTTCGGTGTCGGTGCCAGTAATAAAGAGGCCGCGTGGCCGTTTGCGCGCCATAGGGGCATAAGGTACCATGTCGCCGATGAACCCAGCAAACCGACCCAACGATCGAACCGTCGACTCGAGCCCCGCCAGCGCCGTGGTGGCGGTGGTGCAGATGACCGCGCGCGAGGCGAAGGACAAGAACGTCGTCAAGGCGCTGCAGCGGATCGGCGAGGCGGCCACGGCGGGGGCGAACATCGTCTGCCTGCAGGAGTTGTTCGCCGGGCCCTATCCTTGCCAGAGCGAAGACCACGCGCAGTTCGACCAGGCCGAGCCCATTCCCGGCCCCACTAGCCAGGCCCTGGCCAAGGCGGCCGCCGAGCACGGCGTCGTGATCGTCTCCTCGCTGTTCGAACGACGTGCCCCGGGCCTGTATCACAACACGGCGGTGATCTTCGACGCCGACGGCTCGATCGCCGGCATCTATCGCAAGATGCACATTCCCGACGACCCGCTGTACTACGAGAAGTTCTACTTCACGCCGGGCGACCTGGGCTTTCGGGCGTTCGATACCCGCTTCGGCCGGCTGGGCGTGTGCGTTTGCTGGGACCAGTGGTACCCGGAGGCCGCGCGGCTCACGGCGCTTTCCGGCGCCCAGGTGATATTCTATCCCACGGCCATTGGTTGGCTGCCGGACGAGAAGGCCGAGTACGGCGAAAGTCAGCATTCGGCCTGGGAAACGATGATGCGCAGCCACGCGATTGCCAACGGCGTGTTCGTGGCCGCCGCCAACCGCACCGGCCCCGAGGGACAACTCGAGTTCTGGGGCGCCTCGTTCGTGGCCGATCCCAACGGCAACGTGCTGGCCCGGGCATCGCACGACAAGGAAGACACCCTGCTGGTCGAGTGCCAGTTGGACAAGATCGACGTGGTGCGCACACACTGGCCGTTCCTACGCGATCGGCGGATCGACGCCTACGACGGGTTGCTGAAACGCTATCTCGACGATTGATGCCGCCATGCCGCTGGTGCTCCGCTATCGTGGTCAGACGTCGATCCCCGTGGAGGTCGAGGGTTTTTTGCCGGAGGTAGTGCGCGGCCACACGCTGGCCCAGATCGAACGCATCGAGATCTTTCACGGCAACCAGAAGTGCGCGCTGGGCGATTTCTTCAGTGTCTCGGGGTCGGCCGACGACGCGTGCTTTGAGTTCGAGGGCGATCTGTCCGGCGTGCACTGGATCGGCGCGAAGCTCGCCGCGGGCGAAATCCGCATTGAAGGCTCGGCCGGACGCCACGTCGGTAGCGAAATGACCGGCGGCACGATCCACGTCGCGGGCGACGTCTCCGATTGGGTCGGCGGCGAAATGCACGGCGGGCTGATTCACGTTCGCGGCCGCGCGGGCCACTTTGTCGGCGCCGCGTATCGTGGCAGCAAGCGCGGCATGACCGGCGGCACCATCCTCGTGCACGGGCCCGTGGGCGATGAGACCGGCCACACCATGCGGCGCGGCCTGATCGCCGTCGGTGGCGCGGGCGATTTTACCGGCTTGAACATGATCGCCGGCACGGTGCCGGTCTTCGGTCCCGTCGGTACTCGCACCGGGGCCAACATGCGTCGCGGCACGCTTGGCTTGTTCGGCGAAGCGCCCGTGCGATTGCTGCCCACGTTTCGCCCCGGCAACTGCGACAAGCTGCTCGTGCTGCAACTCGTTTTCGCCGAGCTGCGCCGACTGGGATATCCGTTCGACGAATCCCTGTGCGAGCGCGCCTATCGTATGCACCACGGCGACCTGGTGACCGGCGGCCGCGGCGAAGTGCTCGTGCCGGCGTAAGTCGTGCACGCTGTGCATGGCATTCTCATTCGTCGCCGGGGAACCGCCATCCACGGAGTGCATGACCGACGAGTTCTTGTTTGACACCCGTCCAGGGCCCTGCTACATTCGGGCCTCGTAGCGTGCGTTGGTGGTCGGCGTTTCGTTGCTGAAACGCCGACAAAACAGGGAACCCGGTGCGATTCCGGGACGGCCCCGCCGCTGTAACCGAGCGGCAAGGAACGCTGATTCACACGCCATTGTCGAAAGGGTGGCCCAGCCACCTCGACGAGAAGGCCAGCGTTTCCAGCTCGGAAGTCAGAAGACCTACCAACGCGTTTGTCGGCAGCGCCCGCGAGGGACGAGTGCTGCACTGACCGTAGGCTTTTTCGGAAGTCGCTAATCGGCCGCGTTTGCCTTTGACCGACGCGTTTTCGCGTGGACGCTTGCGCACTTGATGCTGCGCGCGACGTCCGCGCTCTCGATGTGTCTGCCGGCATGCGCTGTCGACGCGCTGGTTGTTTGCCGTGACCCGCTTCGCCGCCAAGACACGCCGCCTCTCCGCGGGCTTCACGCTCGTGGAATTGCTGGTGGTGATCGCCATCGTGGGGCTGCTGGTGGCGTTGTTGCTGCCGGCGGTGCAGGCCTCGCGCGAGGCGGCGCGGCGTTCGCAGTGCAGCAATCACCTGCGGCAACTCGGCGTGGGGCTGCAAGGCTATCACGACACGCTGGCCACCTTCCCCACCGGCGCATTGGATCGCAAGACCGGCGCCAATCCGCAGGGGCGGCAGCTTTCCTGGAATGTCTTCCTGCTGCCCTTTGTCGAAGAACGCGGCGTGTTCGACCTGTTCGATTGCGGCAGCGCCTACAACAGCGCCGCCAACCGCGACGCGGGCGGCACCATCATCCACGTTTACCTTTGTCCCAGCACTTCGACGCTGGCCTACGACCGCAAGGGGCCCACGACCGGCGACCAAAACGGCAACGGCGCCTGGAACGCCGGCGACGACCTGGCCTTTACCGACTACGGCGGCAACTTCGGCTTTTCTGGACTAGGGAAGCCGTACATGAACGGCGTTTTGCTCTACGACCGAGCGATCCCCATTTCGCAGATCACCGACGGCACCGCCCACACGATCATCGTCGCGGAAGACACGGGCCGCGGCGCCGCCTTCGACGGGCAATGGGCCAACGGCGAGAACATCTTCGATCAAAGCGGACCGATCAACGATCGATCGGCTCCCAGCTACCTGTGGCAAAACAACGAGATGTGGAGCGACCACCCCGGCGGCGCCCAAGCCCTGTTCTGCGACGCCTCGGTCCGCTTCCTGCACGAAGACATGGACCTGGAGACGCTCGCCGCGCTCTGCACGCGTGCCGGCGACGAGATTCTCGCGCGGTCCGGCGACACGCCCTGAACACGAACCCAACGCAACCAACGATCAACCTCCCGAGGAACTTTCTTATGAACCTACGAGCGTCGCAGTTGTCGGTCTTCTTGTTGTTGCTGTCCGCGGCCGGCGCTCTGCCGGTGCGGGCCGAGGTGCTGCCGCCGCCGACCTACGACCTGACGCTGCCGCCTCCGGCGGCGAACGCTTTCGGAGTCTCGGTTGCCTTCGGCCCCAGCGACGGCTTGTTGTACGTATGGGACGGCGCAAGTGTGCTCAAGCAGGACGCTCCGCTGTCGGGCAGCTTCACCTCGATCGGGAACGTCGGCTCCGGTAGCTCCGACGCCGGGCCGGTGGCCTTTTCGCGCGACGGCGACGAGTTGCTGTTGGGCAACGGCGCCGGCGGGGCGTTGGGCGGCGCGAACGCCGATTTGATCTTCTCCATTCCCGCTGCCGGCGGCGACGGCAACGTGGCGATCGGCACGGTGCCGTATCACGCCCGATTTCTGGCCGCCCCGCTCGGCGCGTCGAACGACCTGTACTTCATCAACCAGGGAAACGCCTCGTTCAGCGCCAGCAGCGTCTCGGTGTTCGATGCAACCGACGGCAGCAACGTGTCGGTGATCGCAGACATCCCTGGCGCCAGCACGGCGATGGCGGTCGATGCCCTGGACCGCCTGTTCGTGGGCGTGGGCTTTGGTCCCCAGCGTGGGCAGCTCCGCAGCTTCGCCCTGAGCGACATCCAAACTGCATACGACACCACCGCGCCGCTCAACTGGACCAGCGGCGACGTGTTCAATGCCGCCGACAACAACAGCGGCGCGGGTCTGTTCTTCGACGCCCGGGGCTACCTGTTTGCCGGGGGACCGAGCGGCGTCACGGTCTTCGGCAACGGCATCGTCGAAACCTACGAAAACAACGGCTTCACGCTCGTCGACTACGATCCGGTGAACGACCTCGTGCTGGTCACGGGCTTCGGCGATCACCAGGGGCTGTATCCGGCTTCGATGTTCTTGATTCCCGAGCCGTCCGCGCTGCTTTTGGCCGCGTGCTGGCTCGCCGTGTTCCTTCCGGCCTGGCGGCGACGGCATCGTCGTTGGGCCTAGCGCGCCACGCGCGGCGCACGTTTCCTTTTGACTAGCAGAAGTGCGAGTTGCCGCTCCCGGTGCGTGCGGACGGTGACCCGACGGATCGACCTGCGCGCCTGTGGTCACACACCGTTTCTTCTTGGAGGGTCAGCTCATGCGGACGTTTTTCATTGTCAGCGGATTCCTCGGCCTGCTTACGACAACGAGCCCGGTAACCGCGGGTCCTTACGCGCCGGCCGCGGGCCAACCGGGGTCCACCGCCATTGCGGCCGATAGCCCCGCGTTTGTCGGCTGGGCCAGCAGCGTGGCGAGTCTCGTGCGCGGACCCATCGACGCGGCCGACCCCGGCGGTGAACTGGCTTCGTTTGGCGTGGCGAGCAACGCCTTGGGCCCGGCCGACGCCACCATCTCGACGCCGGGTCCGATTGTCAGCCTGGGCGACGGCGGACACATCACGCTCTCGTTCGATGCGCCGATTGTCGATGGCCCCGGCTTCGATTTCGCCGTGTTCGAAAACGGCTTCGGCGACGAGTTTCTGGAACTGGCGTTCGTCGAAGTCAGCACCAATGGCATCGACTTCGCGCGGTTCGCGAGCGTCTCGCTGACTCAGACGGCGACGCAAATCGGCTCGTTCGGCACGATCGATACCACGAACCTCGACAACCTGGCGGGCAAGTACCGCGTCGGCTTCGGCACGCCCTTCGATTTGAGCGCCCTGGCGGGTGTGTCGCCGCACGTGGACGTCAACGATGTCCGCTTCGTGCGCTTGATCGATGTGGTCGGCTCGCTCGATCCGACGCTGGGCACGCAGGACTCGCTCGGCAACGCGATCAACGATCCCTACCCCACGGCGTTCTCTTCCGGCGGGTTCGATCTCGACGCTGTCGGCGTGATCCACTCGGTTCCCGAGCCGGCCTCGTGGTGTTTGTGGGCACTCGGCTCTGCCGCCTTGGTTTGGCGTTGCCGCTGCAGACGCCGCAGGCCCAAGCGTTGACAGACGCGGCTGCCGCGCGATCCAATCGAACCAGTTCCCTGGAAGCTGCGGAGGCCATGCGATGACGTCTCCTTGCCTTCGACTGGCGACCGAAGACGATCTGGTCGCGATCAACGACATCTACAACTACTACGTGCTGCACTCGACGTGCACGTACCAGTTGGAGGCGGAACCGATCGAGGACCGCGCGGCCTGGTTTCGCGAGCGCCTGCGGCAATGCCTGCCGGTGACCGTGGCCGAGCACGGGACCCAGGTCGTCGGCTGGGGCTCGCTGTCGCGATTCCATCCCCGCACCGGCTACGCCTCCACGGTGGAAGCCTCGGTCTATATCAATCACCAGCATCACCGCCGCGGCCTGGGCCGCCTGTTGCTCTCCGACCTGGTCGAGCGGGCTCGCAGCGCGGGCTTTCATTCGGTCATCGGCGGCGCCAGCGCCGAGCAGACCGCCAGCATCGCCTTGCAGGAGTCGCTGGGCTTCAAGCGAGTCGGACAGCTCGTGCAAGTGGGCTACAAGTTCAACACCTGGCTCGACGTTATCTACCTGCAACGGATGCTCGGCCCCGCGTCACCCGAGCAGCCCGCCGATTGACAGGTCGCCCCGCGCCCCGATTCAATCAACGACATGACCGCTCCGCACGATCACAATCGCCAGGCCTGGGACGCTCGCGTGCGGGCCGAGGCACGCTTCACGCGGCCGGCGGCCGACCACGAGTTCGCCAACCCGCTGGCCACGGTCGACGCGGTGGGTTGGCTCGGCCCCAGCATCGCCGGGCGGCGCGTGTTATGCCTGGCCGCAGGCGGTGGGCGCCAGGCCCCGTTGTATGCCGCCGCGGGGGCCGAAGTGACGGTCGTCGACATCAGCGCTGAAATGCTCGCGCTCGATCGCCAGGTCGCCGCGGAGCGCGGACTCGCGCTGCGCACCGTCGAAGCCTCGATGGACAATCTCGCGGCGCTCGCGCCGGCCAGCTTCGATATCGTCGTGCAACCGGTCAGCACCTGTTACGTGCCCGACGTGGTGCGCGTGTATCAGCAGGTGGCCCGGGTCACCGCGGCCGGCGGCGTCTACGTCAGCCAGCACAAGCAACCGTCGAGTTTGCAGGCCGCCGTGAAGCCGAGCGCCCGCGGCTACGAGTTGACCGAGCCGTACTATCGCACCGGCCCGCTACCGCCGGTCGAGGGCAGCTCGCACCGCGAACCGGGCACGCTCGAGTTCCTGCACCGTTGGGAAGAGCTATTGGGCGGCATGTGCCGCGCCGGCTTCGCGATCGACGACGTGCTGGAGCCGGTACACGCCGACGAGCAGGCGGCGATCGGCAGCTTCGGCCATCGCAGCCGCTACGTCGCGCCCTATGTGCGCATCAAGGCCCGTCGCACCGGGACCGGCACCGATGCCGTTTCGCGCATGTGGCTGCCTCGCTAGCTCGGACGGTGGCGAATGGCGCCGACGTCGCGGCGCAAAAAACCGACGACCAAAAACCCTCGCTCTGGTGTCGGGCTGGTGGGGGTCCGCCGGCCCGTTGCATTCGCCGCGCCGCTCGATCAAGATAGACACTCCTGACTCCCCGATCCTGCCCTGTTTGCCCTGGTGCCTCGCGCGTGACCCACCCAGCGATTCAAGAAATCGTGGCGGTTTTCGGCCAGCCTGTGGCCGGAAATCCGACGCAATACATGATGGAAAAGGCGTTCGCCGACGTCGGGCTCGAATGGCGCTATCTCACGCTCGAAGTGGCGCCCGAAGCCCTGGGCGACGCTGTGCGCGGCATGCGGGCCATGGGCTTTCGCGGCTGCAACCTGACCATCCCGCACAAGGTCGAGGTGATCCAGCATCTCGACGGCACCAGCGAAGCTGCCACGCTGATGGGCGCCGTCAACTGCGTCAACCGCATCGATGGTAAGCTGATCGGCGACAACACCGACGGCAAGGGCTTCGTGCAATCGCTGCGCGAATTGACCGATCCGGCCGGCAAGAACGTGATCATTCTGGGGGCGGGCGGCGCGGCCCGGGCCATCGCCGTGGAAGTGGCGCTGGCCGGCGCGGCGGCGATGACCATCGTCAATCGCACCGAGGGGCGCGGGCAAGAGTTGGCCGCGCTGATCAACGACAAGGCCAACGTCCCCACGCAGTTCGTGCTGTGGGAGGGCGACTACGAGGTTCCACCCGAGGCCGAAGTGGTGATCAACGCCACGTCGATCGGCTTGGGCGACGCCGCGGCCCGCGTGCCGCTGGCGGTCGACTCGCTCGAGTCGGACATGGTCGTGGCCGACGTGGTGTTCAACCCGCCCGAAACGCGGTTGCTGCGCGACGCGAAGTCGCGCGGCTGCGAAACGCTCGACGGCTTGGGCATGCTGGTCAACCAGGCGGTGATCGGCTTCAACATCTGGACCGGCCGCGATGCCAATCCCTCGGTGATGCGCGAAGCCCTGGAGGAGTTCCTCGGCTTCTAACGACCAAGACTATTCACGCGCCGCTTGCGGCCTCAGCCATCAACATCAAGGATCTTTCCCCATGACACGCGCGTGGCGCAGTTTGGCGTTTTGCAGCATCCTGTTTCTGGGCGTTTGTGCGGCCCGCGGCGAAGATGCCCCCGGCCGCAAACTGTTTCTGGCCGATTCGCTGGCCGGCTGGCAGTACGGCTCCGAGACTCCCGCCCACTGGATCATCAGCGATGGTCGCCTGACGGGCAACGCGCTGTCGACGCCGCTGCTCTCGGGTTGGACCTTCGGTGACTTCGAGCTGCGGTTCGACTGGTCGGTCAATCCCAACGGCGCCTGGACGCTCGGTTTGCCCGACGTTCCCGAGGGCCCGGGCCTGCAACTGACCCTCAAAGAGGGCGAAGGCTGCGGCGCCGTGCGAGACGGCGACACCACGCTTTCCGGCGGTGCCAAGATTGAAACGGCGTCCGAAGGCGACATGCACTCGGCCGACATCCGCCGCGCGGGGAGCACGCTCACGGTGATCGTCGATGGCCGCGTGGTCAGCGAAGTGTCGCTCGATCGCAACCGCCGCTTCGGGCTGTCGCTGGCCGTGCCCGGCGGCGAGGCCTCGATCGACGATTTGCGGGTCGAAGAACCGCGCGGCAATCCGCTGTTCAACGGCAAGAACCTCGACGGCTGGTTCGTCAACAACAACAAGGGCGAATGGAAAGTTGACAACGGCGACATCATTCCCACCTTCCACACCGGCCTGCACTACCTCCGCACCGATCGCGAGTATGCCAACTTCACCTGGTCGTTCGAGTACACGATTTCCAAGGGCGGCAACTCCGGTGTCGCGATACGCACCGCGGCCGAAGGCTGGCCCTCGGGCGACGGCATGGAACTCCAGATTCTCGACCGGCCGGGACTGGTCAAGGACAGCACGATGGCCATCTACGGCAACCTGCCGCCGCTGACCCGGGCCGATCGCTCGGGCGAGTGGAACCGCGTGGTCATCAAGGCCGACGGCCGCATGATCAGCGCCTGGATCAACGGCGAGCTGGTGCAGCAGGTCAACACGGCCGAGTTGCCCGAGGTGAAGCATCGCCACCTGAAGGGCTGGGTCGGCATGCAGGACCACGGCGGCAAAGTCCGCTTTCGCGAAATCTACCTGCTCGAAGCGCCCGACGGCTTGGGCCTCAACGCCTGGTATGAGGACGGCGATGAAAGCGGCCCCTACCTGGTGCTCGATCGCCTGATGAACAGCGAGCGGCTCTCGCGCGACGACGGTGTCACTTCCGGCGTCGTCAGCAAGCGCGTCAGCAACGGCGGCGAGCACGTGCTGGCCGAGTTGACCGGCCCCGGGGCGCTGGTGCGCTGCTGGCAGGAGTTCCCCGCCGGGCGGTTGGCCTTTTATTTCGACGGCGAAGAAACACCGCGCATCGAATGCGCCGCCGAGCACCTGTTTCACAACGTGCCGGGCATCGCCCACGAAGAACAACCCGCACTGTTCTGCCTGCCCTATGCCAAGAGCTTGAAGGTCGTGGTCACCGACCCGCTGGAAGTCAGCTACCGGTTGAACTACGTCACGTTCCCCGAAGATACGCCCGTGGAAAGCTACTCGGTCCATCGACCAGGCATTCCCCGTGGCATGTTGCCGGCGATTTCCTATCGTCACCAGGGCCTCGGCGGCGGCAAGCTTCGCCAGGCCGAAATCTACGAGCGCATCAACTCCGAGCCGCGTACGATCGAGCCCGGCACCACGGTCGAGATGGCCAGGCTCGACGGCGCGGGCATCGTCAATTGGCTGCGGCTCAACACGACCCGGGCCGCCCTAGACAGCGACGACCTGTGGATCGAAGTGACCGTCGACGGCGAATCCGTGCCCGCGATCGTCGCCCCCGCGCGGTTCCTGTTTCCGGTGTTCGTGGGCGCCACCGGCAAGGTGAATACGCTGGTCATGACACGCGAAAGCGGCTATGCGAACCTGCTGGCCATGCCGTTCGGCAACGGCATCTCAATCGCCGTGCGGAACCGGGCCAGCGAGCCGGTCGAGAAAGTGTCGGTGTCGATGTCGCTCGATCGGGCCACCGAAGCCAATCGGGCCGACTATGCCGGGCGGATGCGGCTCCGCGGTATCTACCAGCCGCCCGGGCTGCATACGGACGCATTGGCCCAGCAGTCGGGCCGCGGCCGCTGGGTTTCGCTCGTCTACGACCAGCCCGAGGACGGCGTTACGGGCATGGCCGGTCTGACGATCGACGGCCAGGAGTGTGAAGGCTGGGAGATGGAAGAACTGGATCCGTTCTGGGGTCGCCCCGGCGAAGGCGAGAATTTCAGCGGTGCCTTGAGCGGTCGCCGCGATGGCCTCGGCTGGCGCTACATGATCATGGCTCCCATGAGCTTCTCCGAGTCGATCCATCTCAAGCCCCGCGAAAACGACAAGCTCGGCGGCCGGCTGGCGCTGTTCTACCTGCAAAACGAATGATAAGCTGAACGCTCGTGCCGGGTGGGACGATTCCGCCCGGCGGGGCAGTCCTGGAGGCATTCGCCGGCGGAGCGCGCGCCCAGCCGCGTGCTCCTTTCGTTCCGGCCGCTTGTAGGAGGAACGAATCATGAGGCGACAGACCCACGTCGGGACGTTGCTGTTGTTGTTGGCGCTGGTCTGCCGCGCCGCCGCGCCCGCGTCAGCCGCTCCGCCGAAGGTGATCGAGGCCGAGCCGGCCAACGGCGACAACAACGTCGATCCGGAATTGAAGCTCATCCGCATCGAGTTCGACCAGGATATGAGCGGCGGCGGCTTCTCGATCTGCGGCGGAAAGAATCTCAAAGTGGCCGGCAAGCCGCGCTGGGCCAGCAAGCGCGTCTTCGAGCTGCCGGTGGAGCTTGCTCCTGGCACGAAGTACTCTTTCAGCGTCAACTGCGCTAGCGCCATGAACTTCAAGAGCGCCGCAGGCCAGCCGGCGACGGTGCATCCGATCGCCTTCCAGACCAAGGGCGCGCCGGCCAAGCCGCCGAAAGTCGTCAAGGCCGATCCCGACGACGGCGACGAGGACGTCGATGCCAAGCTGGATCGGATTCGCATTGAGTTCGACCAGAACATGAGCGACAGCGGCTATTCGATCTGCGGCGGCCAGGGGATCGACTTCAGCGAAAAGGGGCGCTGGGTCAGCCCGCGCGTGTTCGAGGTGCCGGTGAAGCTCGAGGCCGACAAGCAGTACCAGCTCAGCGTGAACTGCCCCAGCGCGCAGGGCTTCAAGAGTGCCGCTGGCGTGCCGGCCGAGGTGTATCCAATCACTTTCAAGACCCTGGCCGCCGGCGCCGACCCTCCCCGCCCTCTGCCGGTCGGGCTGAAACGCGTGGCGATCAATAATCTTCGCAAGGCCATCGATCAGAGCTATTCGTATCGCGACTTGCACAAGATCGACTGGGACGCGCGCTTTCAGGAATCCGCGCCCCGGCTCATGGCGGCGAACTACTCGGCCGGGCGTGCCCGCACCCGCGCCGAGGTGCTGTCGGTCCGCCAGGATCCGCACGTGTGGCTCAGTCTCGACGACCGCGCGATCGGCACGTTTCGCCGCGAGGCGGAATCCAACTTCAACGCGCAGCAACTGCCCAAGCTCGTGCCGGGCTGGAAGCTGCATAATTCAACGGTGGCCACCGGCCGCTTCGACGACGGCATCGGCTACATCCTGATCGCCACCTGGAGCCCGCAAGGCCAGGCCGATCTCGAGCCGGCGTTTGAGGCGCTCAAGGAGTTTGCCGACGCCCCGGGCATTGTCTTGGACGTGCGCGCCAACAGCGGCGGCGCCGAGCCGCTCGCTCAGAAGATTGCCGGCTGCTTCCTGCGCGAGAAGACGGCCTATGCCCGCAGCGCCTATCGCGACCCGAGCGCTCCCGGCGGCTTCGGCCAGCAGTACGAACGCACAGTCGAGCCCAATGCCGAGGGGCCCGAGGTCCACGCTCCCGTGGCCGTGCTGATGGGCAACCGGTGCATGAGTAGCTGCGAGTCGTTCCTGATGATGATGGACCAGGTGCCCGGCGCGACCTTGATCGGCGAAACGTCCTACGGCAGCTCCGGCAACCCCAAGCCGCATAAGCTGGGCGGACCGCTGGTAGTGTACCTGCCCTCGTGGCAGGACCTGGCGCTCGATGGAACGCTGCTGGAAGGCAAAGGCGTCGAGCCCGACGTCGTCGTCGACACGCAGCCAAGCGACTTTGCAGCCACGGATCCGGTGTTGGAGCAGGCGCTGAAGCACCTGCGCTCGCAGGCGGGCGAGTAGCTGGCGCGATAAAGCTTGGCGGGGTGCACCTCGGGGGTCATAATCGTCGGTGCCCGCGGCGCGCTCCCGTGCCCGCTGCGGCAGCCAGACCAACCGCCTTCCCGCACCGAGGAGCCTGCCTGATGACGCGTCTCATGGTCCCCTTTGCTTGTTGTTTACTGAGCATCGCGCTCGTTTCGGCCGCGGCCGATACGGCACGTGCCGCCGATCGCCTGTTCGAGCTGCGCACCTACACGACCAACGAGGGCAAGCTCGACGACTTGCACAAGCGCTTCCGCGAGCACACCAACAAGCTGTTCGTCAAGCACGGCATGGACCTGGTGGGCTACTGGACGCCCGAGGGCGAGGGCTCGGACAACACACTGGTGTACATGCTGGCCTACCCCGACCGCGAGGCACGCGAGAAGGCCTGGCAGGCGTTCCGCGACGATCCCGATTGGCAGGCCGCCTACAAGGCCTCGACCGCCAATGGCCGCCTCGTGAAGAAAGTCGAGTCGTGGTTCCTCAGCCCAACCGACTATTCGCCGACGAAATAGATTCCCGTTTTTTCTGCGTCGCTCACCGGCGGTGCTGCCTGCGGCGCGACGGCTTACTTAGGGAGAATACGCTCAATGACCGACCGCGAACGCTGGACGGTATACCCGCTGTTGTTTCTCACCATGGGCATCGCGATCAAGGACAAGCTGGGTCCGGTGCGCATCGACGACCTGCAATCCGAGAAGATCGTCTGCCAGGAGTTGGTCGCTAAGAAACAGCAGGCCAAAGCAATCGTCTGCCAGGAGCTGATCGTGATCGATGAGAATGGCCGCGAGCAGGTCTCGCTAAGAGTCAGCACCAACGGCGGACTGGTGCGCACGATCGGCAAGGGTGGGCGACAGAACCTGCTGGGACACCTGGAAGGCCTGGGCGGCTTGGCATTCCTCGATCGCCAGGGGGACGTGCAGCGCGGGAGCCTGCTGTATTCGGTGCCCGCGGAGCGTCCCGCCGCTAACGAAGACGACGCGGGCGCGCCTGAGGAAGCGAACTCATCCGAAGATGCGAGCGCGCCCGACGACGCCAATCCGGCCGAAGAGGCCAGTCCCTAGCGTCCGAACTCGACGGAACCGCGCAGTCCCCGAACGACGTTCAGCGGGATGCCGTCGCGCTCCAGGTCGGCGAAGTTGCGGTACGGCCGGCCGGCCATGATGCGCGCGGCGCTCGAGGCCGTCACGCCCGGCAAGGCCTGCAACTGCAGCAACGTGCAGTTGTTGATATCGACCTTCGTGGGCTTGAACGGCGCGATCAGGGGGCGATCCTTCTCTTCGCCCTCCTCGCCTGCGGTCGGCCTCTCGTCGGCCGCGGGGGCCAGCGGCGCGGGATGCTGCTGGCGAAAGAAGGGCCACAGCCGCTTGAGCAGTTCGGGCGGCTCGGGCAGTTGCGCATAGCATGCCCCAGCGGCGCTACAGGCGATGGCCGCCGCCGCGGTCGCAACGAAGAGCAGCTTTCCGAGTGCCATACGAATGGTCCCTTGCTTGCGGTATTCGTGTCGAACGGGCGCATCCGGGCGGCCGGCGCCGCTCAATTGTACTACATATTTCGACGATTCGGCCCCCGCCGGGCGAAACTGGACAACGGGCTCGGGCGCTAGCGACAATGGGTGAGAATAGGCTGTTTTCAGCGGCCGTGCCGCGCCGTTTCGCCGTCCGACTCTTCTTGGAGCCACTCGCCATGCAGCGACGTCAATTCCTGGGCAGCACCCTCTCGGCCAGCGTCTTGGGAGCCGAAGCCGCCGGCCAAACCCCGCCCCGCCCGGCCGGCGATATCACCACGGCCGCCGAAGTCACGATCGAGCGGCCCCAATCCGGCAAGCCGCACGCCGGCAAGGTGCTGGCCACGATCGCGCCGCACTCGGACGACCATTCCATTCTCTCCGGCGGCACGATCGCCAAGCTGATCGCCGAAGGCTACACGGGCTATCTGATTCGCACCAGCAACGACGAGATGGACTCCTACGACATGACCAAGGGCCAGACCGTGGCCGCCAACGAGACCGACAACCAGCGGATGGCCGACGTGCTGGGCATCAAGCAGGTATTCGACCTCAACTACCGCAACCACTCGATGGACGACGTCTCGAAAGTCGAGCTGCGGGCGCGACTGATCTTTCTGATTCGCCTGCTCAAGATCGACACCATCTTCAGCTACGATCCCTGGGGCCACTACGAGGAGAATCCCGACCACTACATCACGGCCCAGGGCGTGGAAGCGGCCTGCTGGATGGCCGGCGGGCACCTCGACTTTCCCGAGCACTTTGCCGCGGGGCTCGAGCCTCACATGGTGCGCGAGAAGTACTACTACGCCCGCGGCCCGCAACTGGTCAACCGCGTCGTGGATATCTCCGGCACCATCGACCAGAAGATGAAAGCGATTCGTGCCAACCGCACGATGCTGGCGCACATGGTCGGCGAAGCGCGCGACGAGCTGGCCAAGCGCAAGTTGAAGTTGCCCGAGTTGGAGGGCGATACCGACCAGGCGATCGCCGCTTACGCCGATCTGCGTTTCCGCACGGCGTTTGCCCGCCGCGGCGAGCCCTACGGCCTGGCCTACGCCGAGCAGTACCACTACATCGGCCCCGACACGTCGCTGGACGCCTACGTGGAAAGGAACGCCGTGCCGCTCTAGCGCCACGCGCTCATACCAGTCCGAAGCGCGAGCGAGGGTGCGTTGCGAGAATGCAAAGAGACGAAGAACCCTCGCTTGCGCTTCGGGCTATTGGCACGGATGCTCTGCATCTACGCTTTGGGCGCCATGCTCCATAGACGGAGCATGTTGTCGTCGTGCGTGCTAACCAGGCGCACACCGTCGGGATGAAGGTCGAAGTCGTAGCAGGTGCGCGGCATCTTGAAATCGAAGAACTCTTTTTCGTCGTGGGCATTCCAGAACAGGAAGTGGCCGCCTTCGTGCCCGCCGTCGCCGGCCACCAGCGTGCCGTCGGCCAGGTAGCGCACATTCCACACCGCGCCGCGCAACTTCTTGCTTGCCGTGTGGGTCTTCTTGAGGGTGCCTGCCTCGTAGTCGAACGTGACCACCTTGGGATATCCGATGCCGGCGAAGGCGTTGGTCACTTCGCTGATGCCGCCGCAGGCCAACAGCGAGGCGTCGGCGCTAAAGGCGATGCCGCGCACGCCGCCGATATCGGCCCGAAAGCCCTTGTCGTACTTCCACAGCGCCGAGGCGTCGAGCGTGCGCAGTTGCTCGCCCGTGGCCAGGTCCCACTCGCGCACCTCGCCCTTCAGGTCGCCGGAGACGAGCCGCTTGCCGTCGGGATGAAAGGCCACGTTGTACACGTGGTTGGCGTGTCCCTCGAGCACGTCAACGGGCGTCCCGTCGTCGGGATTCCAAAGCTTCACTAGCTGGTCGTTGCCGCAACTGGCCAACAGCTTGCCGTCGGCACTCGCGGCCACCGCGCGGACCCAGCCGTCGTGGGCGGCGACGGTGCGCAAAGGCTCGGGCTTTTCGGCCGAGACTTCCCACCATAGCAGATTCCCGTCGTAGCCGCCGCTGATCAGATGACTGCCCGAGGGATGAAACGCCAACGCCCGCACCCAGCTATCGTGGCCGGCGAGCGGCGTGGCCTGGCCGTTGGCGATGTTCCAGCGCTGGATCGTGTTGTCCTGCGCCGTGCAGAAGGCGTGTTGCCCGCTGGGATCGAAGCGGCAACTCAGCAAGGGGCTCGTGTACTTCCACTCGCCCACCGGGTGGATCTGCTTGGGGTCGACCTTCGCGGCTTCGGGCTTGTCGTTCATGCCAACAGCTCCGTGATAGGCTCGGCCGCCGGATCGGCCATGGGGATGCTGCGTCCGCCGGCGTCAAACTTCTCGGTCGAGTCGACGCCCACGGCCTGCAGGTAGGTGTGGAACAGGTGTCCATGGTCGACCTGGCGGTCGGCCACTTCGGTGCCGTTATCGTTGGTCTTGCCGATCACCGCGCTCGGCTGAATACCGCAACCGCCCAGGGCCACGCTCCAGGCCCGGCCCCAGTGATCGCGGCCGAAGCGGTTGTTGATCTTGGGCGTGCGGCCGAACTCGCTCATCACCACCAGCAGCGTGCTGTCCCACAAGCCGCGGTCGACCAGGTCGGCCACGAGCGTGGCGAACGTTTGATCGAACTCGCCGAGCTGCTCGATGTGGAAGTCGAAGTTCTCGTGGTGCGTGTCGTAGTTCGTGTGCGTCACTTGCACGCAACTGATGCCCTGCTCGATCAGCCGCCGCGCCAGCAGGCAATTCTGGCCGAACTCGTGGCTGCCGTAGCGCTCCACGTCGCGCTGGGGCTCCTTCGTATTATCGAACACGTCGCGCCGCTCCATGAGTTGCCGGGCCTGGTCGAACGACGACACGAAGGCGTCGCTCTGGGCCGAGCGGCGGCGGCGGGCGAAGTGGTCGTTGGCCTGCATCCGAAACGCGTGGCGGCGCGCGTCGGCCTCGGGCGTCACGTGCTCGGGCAAGGCCGTGTTGCGAGGCGGACCGCCGCCCAGGCTGATGCTGGCGTAGCGCGGCCCCAGGAAGGCCGAATCGTCGCGCGAGCCGCCGCTGCCGCCGGCCTGCACGTGAATGTGGCCCGGCAGAGGCGAGTCGACCGGCGAGAGCAACTTCGCACCCACCGCACCCAGGTGCGGATAGTCGGCCACCGGCTCCTGCCGCCGGCCGGTCTTCATGCAGTAGGCGCCCTTGCCATGATCGTTTTCCTTGGTGTCGATCGAGCGGACGATCGACAGATGATGCATCTGCTTGGCAGTGTACGGCAACAACTCGCTGATGTGCGTGCCCGGCACCGAGGTGGGAATGGCGCGGAACGGCCCGCCGGTGTCGGTCTTGGGTTTAGGATCCCAGCTTTCCAGTTGGCTCAGGCCGCCGGCCAGCCAGACGATGAGAATATGCTTCTGCTTGGCGGCCAGCTCGGGCATGGCGGCTTGCACCACCCCGGGCATGCCGACTGTGCCGGCTCCGGCCATTCCTGCCCCAGCGATTCCCGCGACGGTACCCAGGAACTTGCGCCGCTCCATCAGGTGTTCGGCGGAACGACAAGCGTAATGGCATTTCATGTCGGTATCCTCCCCTTCGTGGCGGCGCTTCGCTTCAAGCGCGTTGTTGTATGTCGTGCGTTCGGCTCGTGCCGTCGGCTCCTAACGGTTGAATCGGAACTCGGCGCTGGTCAAGAGCGACCAGGCCATCTCGCGCACCGCGGCGGCGCGCTCGTCGCCGGCACTGGCCAGGTACTCGGTCACTTGTTTCTGCTCTTCGGCTGTCGGGCGCCGCGTGAGCACCGACAGATACAGCTCATCGGCCAGGGCCGCGGGATCTTCGATGGCGGCCAGCCGCTCGGTGAGATTGTTGTTCGCCGGGTTGAGCCAGCCGGCAAGTTGCCCGCCGTTGGCCAGGAACAGCGCCTGGTGCACGGTCACCTGAAACGCAGGCGGCTGGCCGGGCTGCTGCCCGAACAGCTCAACGAACTGCTTGATGTTGCCCGCGAGCTTCTTGTCGACGAGACCTTCGAGCAGCCGCGCTTGCAGCGCCTCGTGATCCTCGGGCGACATCTCACCGGCAGCCTCGGCGTGTTTCTTGGCTTCGGCTAGTTGGGCGGCCTGCTGCTGGTCAACCAGTCCCACGGCCTGCATCGTGGCCCAGGCCAACTGCTCGGGCGAAAGCGGCTTGAGCGCCGCCAGGCCGAAGTTCGTCGTCGAACGCTCGACGATCGTGGCCCAGGCGGCCTCGGCCTGCTCGCGGGCTGTGGTGGCCTTCTGCTGAGCCTCGGCTGCGGCGGATTCGGCGGCCGTGCGTTGTTCGTCGGTGACCGATTCTTGCGCGTCGAGCGAAGCCAGTTGTTCGGTAGCGGCCTTGGCGGCGGCTTCCGCCTCGGAGGCCGCGGCCAGCAGCCTCTGGTAGTCGAGCGCGCGCTGTGCGTCTTCGATCCGCTGGGTCAGCTCGTTGCTGCGGGCCGTGGCGGCGCGGGCCCTGGTCGCGGCTTCGGTGGCCACCGCGTCGGCCTTCTCGACTTCGCTGCGCGCCTGCGTCAGAGCAGCCGTGGCCTCGGCCAGCTTCTTGTCGGCTTCGGCCAGCTTGACCGAGGCGGCCTGGTTGGCGGGCTTTTTCTCAGCGACGATCTTCTGCTGGGCCTCAAGTTGTGCCTGGGTTTCTTCGGTGCGCTGCTTGATCGTGGCGGCGGCCTCGGCCAGCGGCTTGTCCTCGGGCAGCTTGGCGGCGGCCGCATCCGCAGCCTTGCGGGCCGGTACGAGCGTCTTGAGCACGTCGTCGTGCGTGGCTACCTGCTTCACCGCGTCGGCCAGCCCCTTGGCCACTTCGTCGGAGGTCTGCTTGGCTTCGGCCCGGGCTTTCTCGGCCTTGTCGCGAGCTTCGCCGGCGGCGGCAAATTTCTCGTAAGCTTCGCCCAGCGCGACGGCGGCCAGAATGTCGGCTTCTTCCAGGTCCGGCAACTCGGCCGACAGCTTTTCGGCCTCCTGCTGCCAGGCGGCCAGCGCGGGCGAGATGGCGCCGGGGTCGATGTTTGGCTGCGACGGCTCGGGCTCGATGCTCGCTCGTTGATAGGCTTGCGAGAGGGCGATCTCACGCAAGAAGTGCTTCAGATCGTACTTCGATCGGACCAGCTCGTCGGCCAGCAGCGTCAAGAGTTCATTGCTCGCCGGCGGGTTGGCGCTGTGGTGCATGTCGAGCGGGTGCACGACGCCGCGCCCTAGCATCAGGGCCCACAGCCGGTTGGCCAGGTTGCGGTTGAAGGCCTTGCTCGTGCCGCTGGTCGCCAGGGAGGCCAGTTGAGCCCGGCGGCTGAACTTCGGGATCGGACGCACGTTCTTCGCCGGGGCAACGACATACTGCTCGTCCTTCGAGAGCACGGGCTCGGTGACAGGCGTGCCCTGCGGCAGCTCGGGCATCACGCGCTCGCGGCGTTCGCCGGTGAAGACCGACTCGTAGCTCACCTCGCCTTCGGCCAGCTCGGCGAAGTAGACCTTGTTCTTGTCCTTGGCGTCGGTAAACACCTGGCCGCGATTCACGAAGGCCATCAGCCCGTGGTATTCGCTTTGCAGGTAATCGTCGATCAGCGGGTGATCGTGGCACTGGGCACATTGCAGGTCGCGGCCGAAGAACAGCCGGCCCACGTCGCGGGCCAGCAGGTTCGCTTCGCCCTGCCGGTCGAGATAGAACTTGGCCGCCGGGCGCGACTCGGGATCGGAGCCGTCGGCCCCGAGGATCTCGCGAGCGATCTGGTCGAGCGGCGTGTTGGCCTCGAAGTGCTTACGCAGATACTCCTGCCACTCGGCCCGCGCGATGCCGCTGTCGCGCCGCCGTTCCATCCACATCACGTCGAACGTGTGCTGCATGTGGCGGGCAAACCGCGGCGAGGCCAGCAGACGATCGACGAGCTTCTGCCGCTTGGCGGGGTCTTCGTCGTCGAGGAACGTCCGGGCGGTATCGGCAGCGGGAATCGTCCCGGTAAGGTCGAGGTACGCCCGCCGCAGAAAATCGGCGTCGTCGCACAGCGGCACTTCCGGCCCGGCTGCGGCACTTTCGACCAGCGCATCGATCTGCTCGTGGAAGGGCTGTGGCTGCTCGTCAGCAAACAACGCGGGCGCCGCCAGGATCGGGCAGGCCCAAACGGCGACGCGCAGCAGCAAGCTCAGGCGGGCAAAGTGCATGTCGTTGTCTCCCGGCGATGCACTCGGAAAGCGACGGGCTTCAAACAGCCGCGTCGTGTTGGCGTGGACACTTTCGAGCGGCCGCAGCCACTCGCCCGGACAGTGCCGGGCACCGGTTTCGTAGGCAGGCTAGCTAAGGCAGGTCGTCCGTCGTTGCGCCGCGCCCGGCAGTCGCCGCCGCCGAGCCATGCTTCATCCATCAAGCCACGCTCATATGATAAGAAATCCGGCGGCTGGCGCCAAGATTTTGAGGATAGGCAGAAGGTCCACACCAGAGAACCGCCGGTGTCAGCGGGGCGCTGCAATACGTCCACCAAGGACTCACCCGTTCAGGGTACGCGGCGCGCACATTCTGCAATGCGGTGTGCCAACCGTTGATACGCTGCTCTATAGCGCTGCCGCTCCGGCTCGAACTCGCTATCCGGGGTGCCCGGCGCTCGGAACACCTCGCCAATCGCAAGACCGAAGCTGCGTCCCTCGTCCGTCTCAAGGAACATTGCGAGCAGGGATAGAATCTCTCGGTTCAAGGTTGCAAGCACAGACCCCCACACTTCTTCGCCGACGGGTTTACTACCGGCGAGCAGATCGAGAATCACATTTGTAGAAAACTCGTCCGAAGTGATCACTCTCGTGATGAGCAGACGGTAGCGTTTGTCAACGGCGTCCTTGATTTGCTGGACAACCCGATCAATTGTGCATTCGCGAACCGTCGCAAAGTGCGGGGTCTCGGCCGGAAAGTTGTCTGGGAAGACATCCGTATGAAGCCGCCTTGTCAGCAAACCGAGCACGAAGCTCGCCGTCGATTCCGAAAACTCAACAAAGTTGAGCGACCGGCTGGGGTTCACGACGATCGTCCAGTCTTCCGGCCTGCCATTCGTTCTCCAGAAGAGAGTGTCGCCGTTCAGCGTAACGGACCATGCCAACAGCCCGCCCGGCTCGGGAAACAGAGCTTGGCTGTGGTCGCCAAACTCGCGAAATATGAGCAATCGTTCGCGCTCGCCCTCCATCAGCGCGTCGAGTCGGTAGGTCTTGTCGTCCGCAATGGGGCTGAGAATTCGCAGGAATTCGTCGATGTCTCCCGCGCCATAGCGCGAAACGATTTCCTTGAGATCCGGCGGGAGTGAGACTCGTCGAGTGGATTCAAAGTATTCCCAAGCCACAGGCGCAGGCGCATCCTCTGGCACAGATGGTGGCGTGAGTTGAGCTAACAGTTGTGCGGTTGCTTTTTCCATTTACGTGCTTCCGGCACGACTAGCCGCCGTTCTCTAACTCGATCTGAAGCGTGGTACGTGCTTCTCGCGCCGTATGACTCAGGGCGTACGCGCCATCGCCGTAGTGGGACGCGGCGACGAGTCCGACGCAAGCGCCCGAGCCGTCCGTGATCAAGACGACGCCGGAGATGGGAGCAGCCTTCTCGGCATGGCGCGCTTCGCGAAGCAGCGTCCCACTTGTGCGGTTCCTAACACCGGAGTCTTCAAAGGCCTGACGACAACAGATGACGACATAGCCGGAGTCGATCACGATCTCGTGAGAATCCGGCGGTTGGGTGCCGGGATAATCGATCGTGAGCGATCGTAACCTGTCGATCGATCGCTCAACGCGCAGTGTGCCGTGGCCTTGCTCAACGGTTCCAAGCGAGATCGCTCCCTCGTCGCTCAGGTGCGCGCCGTCGGTCACCACCCATTCGCCCGGCGACCAAGTGATATTGCTGGTGCCTTCCGCGACGGTGAACGTCCACGGTGGCGGATCAACGGCGGGTTGTCGCTTCCACGGCCACATTGTGGGCCATTTTACTCTTCCGCGAGCGGTGAAGCACTCGCCGGCGAAAAACACAGCATTACGCCCGCGTAGAACATCGCTGAGCTGAGCCACACGATCCAGGCCAGCGACAGAACCCGCAGGCCGGCCAGCCACACCCCAAGCATGGCGAACAACAGCAGCATGCGCCACAGGCTAAAGCGGAGCATGGGTCGTGGTCAGTGGCCAGGGGAAGAGTAGCGACTACTGCCCGGCTGGTTCGTCGGACGTGATCTGCTCGGCGAGGCGCTTGGCTTCTGCTTCGGTGAAGCCGCCGGAGATGACGAACTTCTGGCCGATCTTCGAGCGCACGCGGGGGGCCATCACCAGCTTGCCGTCGACCAGGATGGCCAGCGGGCGGTTCATGTGGCCTTTGGTCAGCGTGCCCATCTTTTTCGCGCCCTCGTCGGTCAGCGTGACTTCGACCGCGTAGTGGCCTTGCTCGTCGCGCACGCTGGCGGTTTTGAAGTGCTTGCCGGAGAGCTCCACCTCGTCGTGCAGGTAGATCGGCTGCTGGCCTTCTTCGACCTCGATTTGGGTCAACTCAGGACCCGGCTGGTACTCGGCCCGGCGGATCTCGATCTGCGCACTTTGCGGCGCGGCCAAGGCCAGCGTGGCGATCGTGCCGGCGATGATGGACAGCATTCCACCCGAGGTGTTCATGCCCGTGCTCTCCCGATAACAGGTTCCGTGTTTCCGTCGGCCAGCGAAAAAAGCGAGCCTGACCGCACAGGCCCGGCTCGCTTTCCATTGTTGGCAACTTAAGACTGTCTGGCTAGTGCGGGAAGCCTAGTCGAGAAATCCGACCAGCTCCTGGCTGCGGCTAGGTTGCTGCAGCTTGCGGACGGCCTTGGCCTCGATCTGGCGGATACGCTCGCGGGTCACTTTGAAAATGTGGCCCACTTCCTCCAGCGTGTAGCTGTAGCCGTCGCCCAGACCGTAGCGGAGCTTGATGATCTCGCGCTCGCGGTAGCTGAGCGTCTTGAGCACCTTGGCGATGCGGCCGCGAAGCATTTCCTGCGCGGCGCCGATCGCCGGGTTCTCGGCGCCCGAGTCGGGCAGCAGATCGCCGAAATGGCTGTCTTCGCTGTTGCCCACCGGCCGGTCGAGGCTGATCGGGTAGCGGCTCATGGCCAGCACGCGACGCGCTTCGTCGACCGCCGTGCCAGCCCGCTTGGCCGTTTCCTCGATCGTGGGCTCGCGGCCCAACTCCTGCAGCAACTGGCGCGAGACGTTTCGCACCCGCGACATGGTCTCGACCATGTGCACCGGAATGCGGATCGTGCGGCTCTGATCGGCCACCGCCCGGGTGATCGCCTGGCGAATCCACCACGTGGCGTAGGTGCAGAACTTGAAGCCGCGGCGATACTCGAACTTGTCGACCGCCCGCATCAGGCCGGCGTTGCCTTCCTGAATCAGGTCGAGGAAGCTCAAGCCCCGGTTGCGATACTTCTTGGCGATCGACACGACCAGCCGCAGGTTGCCCTCGGACAGTCCGCGCTTGGCCTGCTGGTACAGCGAGTAGACGGCCTTCAGGTTCCGGACGCGATTCCGCAAGCTGGTGGGCGACTCTTGCGTGGCCCGCAGGATATTGCGGTACTCGACGATCCAGGCCTTCCGCTCCGACAGCGGCCCGCGGGCCTTTTTGTGAGCGTCGATCTGGGCCTTCAGTGCGTCGACGCGGCGGCTGAAGTCGTCGAGCGTGCGGATCATCGGCTCGATGCGCTGGGTCCGCAGTCCGAGTTCTTCGACCAGCTTGACGGCGCGGCGGCGGCGGCGTCCCAAACGACGCCAGGCGGCGCGGCGCTCGCCGATGCGATGCGACTTCGACGTGGCGATGCTGTAGTCTTCGCGATTCTGCGCGAGCAGGATTTCGATGGTCCGCAGGTTGTGCGGGAAGCGGCCGAGAATCTGGTCCTTCTCCAGCCGATCGGTCACCGACACCTGCACGGTGCGGTCGAAGGGCAGTTCGCCCTGGTGCACGCGCTTCAGCACCTTGACGGCGATTTGAATCACGTAGTCACATTCGAGCAGGCAGTGGCGGAACCGGGCTCGGGTGAGTTCAATTCTCTTCGCCAGGGAGATTTCCTCCTGTCGGGTCAACAGGGGAATTTCGCCCATCTGCGTCAGATACATGCGCACCGGATCGTCGGACCACGACTCGCTCTCTTCTTCGGCGACGGCCAGGAGGTCTTCGGACTTGGGATCCAGTTCTGCTTCCGCGTCCGAATTGGCGTCGCTACCGTCCATGTCGTCGTCATCGATGTCGATGTCGTCCGACGACTTGTCCGCCAGATCGCGGGCTTCGTCTTGGTTTTGGGACGGGTCGTCTTCCAGTTCGTCCAATAATGCGTCGTACAAATCGTCGCTCCCTACGGTGTACCTGGTTGAGTGCGTACGGGTAGAGTGGAAAGGTTCAGCGAGGAGGACCGGCGGGTGATGCCACAACCCTTTGGTGTGCGCCAGGTGCGTAGAAGGTCACAAATAACCCCCTGCCTTGTTGCGCGACTTTGTGTTCAAAGACACAGGCGTGTTCGTCCTGCACCGGCCGAGCCCCAGTATTATTCCTCGAAGGGCGTCGGAAAGCCAACAAATTCTATCACTCGATTCTCAGGCTGCCGGAGTCGTCATCCATTTGGTAAAAGATGAGGCCAACGAGATGTCGGCAATCATCTTTTCTATTTAACGCATCTTTCCCAAATGAACAAAATGGCCGTCGACGCGACGGGGCCCCGCTGATTCCAAATCGTTGAATTTTAGTCAGTCGACACCGCCCGTCCAGCCTCCAACTGGGAGATGCTTGCTTCCCCCACCTCGGTCGACGGCGCGGCTGGCCGCCCGCAGGGAGCGGCGGTAGCATACGGCTTTCATACAGGTTTTACCGAAGCGGTAAGGAGTTCGAATCGTCGTGGATGTGCTTGCCGGGCATGTCGCGCTCGTCAGTGGAGCCAGCCGGGGAATCGGGCTGGCCGCGGGCGTGGCCTTGTGCGAGGCCGGCGCCGCGGTGGCCTTCAACTACTTCGACGAAGCGCACGAAGCGCCTGCGGCCATCGAGGGGCTCACCTCCCAAGGGCGTCGGGCCATGCTCGTGCAGGGCGACGTGGCCAGGCAGGCCGACGTTGAGCGGATGGTCGCCGAAACCGTGGCGGCGTTCGGCAGGCTCGACGTGGCCGTGGCCAGCGCCGCCTACAGCGATCGCGAGCTGTTCTTCGAGGCCGACATGGACGGCTTTCGACGCACGATCGACGTCACCATGTGGGGCCCCCTGCACCTGGCGCGGGCCGCCGCGCGGCAGATGCTCGCCCAGGACGCGGCGCCCTCGGGGCAACAGGGCGCGATCGTGATCGTGGGCTCGCCGCATTCGTTTACGGCCGTGCCGCGCTCGATGGCCTACAATATGTCTAAGGCTGCCGTCGAGCAGATGATGCGCACCGCCGCGATCGAACTGGTCGAACACAAGATCCGCGTCAACAGCGTGGTGCCGGGCTGGACCGACACGCCCGGAGAACGTAAGTTCGCCAGCGACGAAACGATCGCCCAGGCCAGTGCAAAACTTCCCTGGAAGCGCATGGCCAGGCCCGAGGAGATTGGCCGAGCCGTCGTGTTTTTGTGCGATCCGGCCAGCGATTATATTACGGGAAGCTCGCTGCTGGTCGACGGCGGCATCACCCTGCCGTGGTGGGCCAATCGCGGCTCGGGCGTGCCGGAATGAGCGGCGCGGGAACCGCTCGCCCGGCGCGACGCACAGCGGTGCAAGCGCTCTGTTAGGCGACAACAGCGGGTGACGACGGCGGACCGGATGGCAGACTATCTCTTGCCCTGCACGTGCGGGCACAAAACGAGGGTGTCCACGGCGCAAGCGGGCGACCTGGTGCGGTGCGCCTCCTGCGACGCTGTGCTAAACGTGCCGAGCTTGCGAGGCATGCGCGAGTTGGAACCCGCCGGGGCCCTGGGGCGCAACGGCCGGCGAAGGTGGGAAGACTACCACCGCGTGGCATTTGTACTCGTGCTCGTCTCCCTGTTGTGCATGGGTATCGCCGTATTCTTGTGGATGCGGCTGCCGGTGATTACGCCGCCGATGAGCGCCGAACAGATACAAGCCCAACTGGACGCCGCGTCGTCGATCGAGCTGTACGAGCTCCACAAACAGGTGGAGGCGGGCCTCGCGGTCACGCCCATCATCAACGATCCCACGCCCCGGATTCGCCAGTCGATGCTGTGGGGCATGGGCATCGCGCTGGCGCTGGCGGCCGGCACGCTGGCCTGTGCCCTGGTCGTTGTGCTCAATGGCAGAAAACGCCGCAGCTAAACCGCCCGCTCAACCAATGAGGATTGCCACCATGCGAGCCGCCTTCATCAAGCAGACCGGGCCGCCGGACGTGATCACCGTGGGCGACTTGCCCCAGCCGCGGCCCACCGACGGGCAGGTGCTGGTGCGGGTCGAAGCGGTCGACGTCAACCCGATCGATACCTACGTCCGCGGCGGCATGGTCACGATGCCGCTGCCGATTCCCTACATCATCGGCTGCGACCTGGCCGGCGTGGTTGAGGCGGTCGGTCCTCAGGTGACCCGTTTCAAGAAGGGGGACCGGGTCTGGGGCTCGAACCAGGGGCTGCTGGGCCGCCAGGGAACGTTCGCCGAATACGTCGTGGCCGACAAGCAATGGCTGTACGCCACGCCCGACGACGTGACCAGCGACACGGCCACGGCGCTGGCGCTGGTGGGCATCACGGCCCATTTGGGTTTGGTGCGCGACGGTGCCCTGGCCGCCGGCGAAACGTTGTTCGTCAACGGCGGCACAGGCGGCGTGGGGTCGGCCGTGGTGCAGATGGCCAAGGCCATCGGCGCGCGGGTGATCACCACGGCCGGCACGCCCGAGAAGGTGAACCTGGCCCGGGAGCTGGGGGCCGATTTGGCCATCAACTACAAGGAGGAAGACGTCGATGCGCGGGTCAAGGAGTTTGCCCCCCAGGGCGTGAACCTGTGGTGGGAGACCCTGCGCGAGCCCGACTTCGACCGCACCGTGGGCATGCTCGCGCAGCGCGGGCGCATGGTGATCATGGCCGGCCGCGACGCGCGTCCCCCCTTTCCTGTCGGACCGTTCTACGTCAAGGGCTGCCGGCTGTACGGCTTTGCCATGTTCAACGCCACGGCCCAGGAGCAACAGGCCGCGGCAGACGACATCAACCGCTGGGCCGCCGCCGGCAAGCTGAAAGCCAACGTCGACCGCGTGCTGCCGCTGGAGGCCGCCGCCGAGGCCCATCGCCTGCAGGAAGAGAACACGATCCACCAGGCCGGCACGCTGTGCGGCAAGATCGTGCTCAAACCGTAGACGAGACCGAGCTACTTGCTTGCGGCGCCGGTTGCGCCTGTGGCGCCGAGTTGGGACAGGTGCGGCTGAAAGTCCTTGAGGCGGAAGTCGTCGCGCCCAGAGTTGATCGTGACGACCACCTCGTGGGTGGTCATCACCTGGGTGAGCGAGAATGCCGAGTCTTGCTCGCCGAAGTCTCGAAACGCCACGCGCACGTTCCAGGCCTCCGCTTCCTTGAGCAACGTAACGAACTGCGATGTGTCCGGTGCTGAACCGCCAAACCGGTTATAGGCGAACTGGTTGACAAAGTGGCCGTCGAGGAAAGTAAGCTTCTCTTTCATGAAGCGTAATGCATCGTCCGCCTGTTGCATGCTCGCTGGATCGATGTCCGAAGGATACCCGATGAGGGGATGCAACAACGTTCCGCCGAGACCAAGCGCCGTCGACGATAGCCCCAAGAAGATGGTCAGCAGCAAGCACGCCTGGCGTCTCATGGCGGTTTCTCCGCTGGAGAGGAATGCAGCGAACCGGTGACACAAGTAGGACGCAAGCCGATGGCCGCAAGTTCCCCACTCGCCACACGTCTAGCATGATTCAATTCACTCGTCAGACGTTATGCTAGAGGATGGGATCATCCAACATTTCGGCGTCGGGCTCGAATTATAGATGCATGAGGCGCAGATGGGATAGAATCGCACGGGAACCACGCTGGCGTCTCGCGGTTGAGCGCCCGGCCGAGAAGAGCCAATCAGATGACGACGACTGAACTGCCGCCCCCCAAAGGCTCGAATATCGAGATCGTCGACGACTTTGACGGGCGCACCTACCGTTGGAAGCCAGTCGGTGGCGGACCGTTTCGGTTTCTGATTGCCCTGTTCCTGGCGGCCTGGCTTTGTGGCTGGGTCGCCGGCCTGGTCGCCGTCATCGGCCAACTCCTACAAAACAATGGCGGCGCCGGTCAGGGGTTCCTAATCTTCTGGCTTGTCGGTTGGACGGTCGGCGGCCTGTTCGCCGGCGGGATGTTGTTCGTTCTCGTCCGCCCGCCGCTCCCGGAGAGTATCACGCTCAAGCGAGCCAGCTTCTACTACGACGCAGGCACGACCACGCCGATGCATATGTTTCATCCCGCTTACGCAATGCGGCACCAGAACCCGGCCGAGATGTTTCGCCTGTTCAGGCGGCGCAAGCGGGTCGAGATGGACAAAGCCGCTTGTCCGATCGTCTTGGATCGAGTCGGCGAACGGCAGCGGTTCTTCTTCGACGACGGCGCCGACCGCATCGAGATCGGCGAACAACTCCGCGAGCCGGAGCGCGAGTGGCTGGCCGCGGTCATTGCCGAATGGCAGGAAAGCCGATAGCCCACCTTTGATCACTCCGAGTTGCCCCGTGCACGAACTGCCGCTCCCGAAGGGTTCCAAGATCGAGATCGTCGACGACGTCGACGGGCGTACCTACTGTTGGCTGCGCCCCGCAAGCTGGATCGTGCGCGTATTCGTCTCCGTATTGTTCAGCGTGTTGCTGCTCGTCGCTTGGACTGCTGGGCTCGTGAATCTGGTCGGGGAGTTGAAAAACGCCAACGATGCATCGCGGATCGGTGGATTGTTGCTTTGGCTCGCCCTCTGGGCCGCCGGCGGTCTGTTTGGGATGTTTATGCTGTACCTCTTCGCGCGCCCGCGGCAACGAGAGAGCATTACGCTGATGCGGGAATCGTTTTACTACGATTCGGGCACGGCGCCGCCGGTGCACTTGTTCTATCCCGGATTCGGCATGCAGCAAACCAATCCGAGCGAGTCGCGTTTCTTCGATCGCCGCAAGCAGGTGGAAAAGGATCGCCACGCGTGTGAGATCATCTTCGCCCGTGGCGGCCCGCGCCCGCGTCTCTACTTCGACGACGGCGCGGACCGCATCGAAATCGGCCAAAGCCTCCGCGAACCCGAGCGCGAGTGGCTGGCCGCGGTCATCAGCGACTGGCAGGAGCGCCCAGGAACGCCGACACTGACCGATCACGCTTCTCGCGAATCTCGGCCAGAATCTCTTTGAGCCGCGCCTGCGCCGACGCTTCCTTGGTCTGAGCCATCACGAACTCGATTTCCGGCGCGGCGAATCGTCCCAGCCGCGCCAGTTCCGTGGCAACGCTTTCGGCCGAAGCCTGCTCGCCTGCCAGTTCTTCGACCAGGCGCACGCAGTCCTCCGGCGTGAGCGTCTCTAACCGCCCGACCAGCACGCGCACCTGCTCGTCGGGCTTCGGCTCCACCGTCAACGGCAGCAGTTCATCGGTCAGCTTTTCCGGCACCAGGTAGAACAGCCGCGTGCCGGACTCTTCGAACCAACTGGTGCGCCAGGTGTTGACCATGGCCTGGGCTTCCTTTTGGTACAGCCCGGTGGCGGTTAGCGCCTCGACCGTGGCCGCGGCCAGCGCTTCGACGCTGGACGTACTCTTGGGCAGCTCGATCTCGATGGACGACTGTGGATCGACCGGCGCATGCTCCACAAAGCGCACGCGGTCGTTGTCGATGCTCACCAGGATCAGCGCACCGCTGGCCTCGTGGCTGGAGTTGGTGATCGTGAACCGGTCCTGGCCCCGGGCGACCATCTCGAGCGGCAGCTCGAAATTGCCCAGGCCACGATAGAACAGAAACTTCTCGAAGAAGCTGTAGCGATCCCCGTCGTAGACCTCGACGATCGCCGAGTCGGTGGCGCGGGCTTGCCCGTAGTGTTCGTTTTCGCCCACGTCGGGCAGTGTGGCGGGAACGGGTTGGCCGTCTTTGTTGCGAACGCGTACGTCGGCAAACTGCTCCGGCGGAATCAGCTTCACGGTTTTCCAATCCAGGTAGGCGTTGCCCATCGACCGTTCTTTATGCGCAGCACCGGTGTCGAACCCGCGGACCGGCGGGAACCACTCGGTGAGCATGCCGCGGGGAAAGTCGACGCGTACGTTCACGCTGCGCGGCCGGTCGGTATAGAAGTACGTCACGGGCGTTTCCATCCGCTGCTGCGCTCCGATACGGCCCTTGCCGAGCAAGACAGCCGGACTGTGGATGAATTTCGGCAGGTCGTTCGTGACCAGAGGGCGAAACTCGAGGTTCACTCCGTCGCTGCCGGTGAAGCTGGTGAACGTGCCCCACTCGTGCACCACCAGCTTGCCCTGCGGCTGGCCCGTCTGAAGCGAAGTCTTGCCCAAGTCGGATCCCCCCACATCGTCGCCTTGCAGCGCGGTGAGTGGAACGAGCACCGCCAGGACGGCGAGCCCCACGCCCAGTGTTCCGGCCCCGATATTGCGTGTTTTTCGGCTCATGGTGGTCCCTCCGCATTCGATTTTGCGTATGGATGGCAAACAACGCCTCTCGAAAACCTGTAGAGTGGACCTGCCGGGTTAATACCTGCTCGGCAAAAACTTTGTCGAGGGTATTAACTTCCGTGACTCGCTCGTCATCTACCTAGGAACACAGGAGGCGCACCCTGGCGGCGCCGGCGCGCGGCGGAGCAATTGCCAATGGCCTCGGATAGCGACCTGGTTTGCCTGGCTCAAGGCGGTCAAACGGCCGCCTACGAACAACTCGTGCGCCGGTACAGTGCGCGCGTGCTGGCCGTGTGCCATGCCAGGGTCCGCTCGGCCCACACGGCCGAAGAGCTTGCCCAAGAGGCCCTGCTCCGGGGGCTGCGAGCCCTCTCGACGCTTCAAGATCCGGCCAAGTTCGGCCCCTGGCTGTGCGGCATCGCCTCGCGGGTGTCGCTCGACTGGATCAAGAGCCGCCAGGCCCAGCAGGTATCGCTCGACGCCATGTGCGACGGGCACGTCGACGACTGGGTCGCGCACTCGGGCGAATCGCCCGACGAAATGGCGGCCCGCTGCGACGACCAGCAGCGTCTGCTGGCCGAAGTTGCCACGCTGCCGGAGCCGTATCGCGAGGTGATCCTGATGTACTACTACGACGACGTGACGTATCGCGACGTGGCGGCGGCGCTGGGCGTTTCGGCCGCCACGGTCAACGCCCGGCTGACCAAGGCCCGCGCCATGCTACGGGAACGACTTAGCGGAATGCAGAGGTAACGACAATGCGTTGTGACGAGTTTCAGAGCGGGTTCAATGCTTGGACCGACCGAGAGCTGCCCGAGGAGCAGGCGGCGGAACTGGAAGCGCACCTGGCCGAATGTGCCGCGTGCCAAGCGGCCGCCGAAGCACTACAGGCCATCGACGGCGAGCTGCGCACCGCCTTCGCGCCCCGACGTCGGGCGGCAGCGCAATTAGCCGATCGGGTCGTGCTGGCGGTGCACGAGGCGAGCACAGCAACCCCGTCCCCCTCGCCGCCAGCGCAGCAGCCCACGGGGCTCGCCTGGCCCGAGGCGCTTTCCGGCGTGGCGGCGGGCTTTCTATTGGCGGCGGCCGTGTTTCGGCCTTGGCGGGACGATGCTGCCAAGGCGAACGCTGCGGTTCGGCAGCCAATCGCCCGTATGGCGGCGGCCTCGGGGCCGGTGGAGGTGCAGATGGCCCGGCACTTGCCCGTCTTCACCTGCCCGCCCGCGGCGCCGATTGCGCGCGATTCGATCGTCCGCACGGGGCCGACGGCTCGCTGCGAACTGACGATGAAGGACGGCAATGCCCTGCGGCTCGACTGCAACACCGAGGTCAAACTGCACGGGTCGGAAGCCGTCGAAGTGCATCGCGGCAGACTGTTTGCGATCAGCCTGCCGGAGAGCAAGCGGCTGAAAATCCAATCCGGCGGCGGCACGATCACACCGCAAGGGGCGGCCCGGTTCGCCGTCGACTGCCAGCGGCCGGCGGTGCGGCTGACCGTCGTCGACGGCATGGCCTGCGTGCAGACTTCCAACCGCTCGCGACAAGTCGGGCCGGGCAAGCAGGTGCGTATCGTCGAGGGGCGGGTCGAGGACGATCCCGAGGCTCGCGACGCGCTCTTGGAAACGGCCTGGGTGACCGGGGTCATCGCCCTGCGCGGGGCGGACCATCCCGAACTGGTCGAGCGCGTCAATCGATTGCTGGCCAAGGTGGGCGCCGCGAAACTCTCGCTGCTGTACGAAGAGGAGCTGCGCCGGTTGGGCGATGACGGCGTGCCGCCGCTGTTGGCGTATCTGGCTGCCACACGAGACACCCCCCAGGTGCAACAGCGCGCCACCGCGGCGCGGATCGTGGCCGACGTGGCCGAGGCACGCCGCATCGCCGAGTTGATCGCGCTGTTGACCGACGCCAACGCCGACGTGCGGTTTCACGCCGCGCGGGGATTGGAACGGCTCACGGGCCGCAACCAGGGCCTGGACGCTAAGACCTGGCAGTCGGGCCCCTGGCTCTCGTGCGAAGGCCCCTACGAGAAGTGGCGCACGTGGTGGGCCGCCAACCACGACCGCTACCCGGCCGCGAAACGCGAGATCCCGACGCCCAACTCGGCGCCGTTCTAGGGGCCGCGCGTGCTTCACAGTGGCTAGTCCAGCCAGTCGCCTTCTTCGAGCCGAGCCGGGGTGTATTGCTCGGTGACGTAGGTGATGTCTTTGGAGATCAGCGATTCGACTTCCATCTTGAAGCCGTTCTTGAGCATCTGCTGGATCTCTTTCTGCCAGGCCTTCTTGTGCTCGAACCAGGGGTAGCTGGCGATCTGCTTGGCGCGCTTGATGTCGGTGTCGCTGAGGCTGATCTTCACGCTGGGCGAGAGCTCGCAGCGCTCGTAGTCCTTGCTGCGGAGGCCCAAAAACTTGGCATCGGGGATCGCCATCCGCTGCGACTCGAAGGCCAGGTTGATCGAGCCCTGCTTGATCACGCTGTAGATGTAGTACCCCCAGGGGTCGTTATC
>ERZ869936.113-NODE-113-length-109868-cov-8.180179_pt1 | contig 109868 bp, 92 predicted proteins | sample MGYA00520876_ERZ869936 | MGnify/ENA primary metagenome ERZ869936 (study PRJEB32218, sample SAMN09650985) | biofilter metagenome | isolation source: enrty point of leading RO module | place: Saudi Arabia: Thuwal, RO plant located on Red Sea | collected 2016-02-17 ...
GTTGTCGTAGACGTAGCGGGCCGTCTCACGGGCGGCGGCCTTGGCTTCGCGCGTCTTGTATTCGTCGGCTTTCTTAAATCGGACCTTCGCCACGACGTTCCGCGGCGGGGTGTAATGCCGGTGGTATTCCAGCGGTACGGACCAAGAGAGGGTGACCAGCCACAGCGCGATCACGGTAGCCACGACCAGGCCCAGGCGGATCAGCACGTCGCTGCGCTTAAGGAGGTGCAGCGCCCGCTCGATCGACCCCGGGGGGAGTTCGAGAGCCGCCACGCGTTCAGAGCGTTTTCGTTTTCGCGTGCCGTTTGCCATCGCGCGAGAGCGCGGCGATTCAGCGTCGCCGCCGGGGCTCCTCTTCTTCGTAGGCGCGAACGATGTCCTGCACCAGGCGGTGCCGCACGATATCCTCGTTTTGCAGCGTCGTGTGCTTGAAGCCTTCGATGCCCTGCAGTCGATGCAAGGCGTCGATCAAGCCGCTCCGGGTATGGTTGGGCAGGTCGACCTGGGTCGTGTCGCCGGAAACGACCATCTTGGTACCCAACCCCATCCGCGTCAAAAACATTTTCATCTGCGCCACGGTCGTGTTCTGCGCTTCGTCGAGAATGACGAAGGCGTCGTTGAGCGTACGGCCCCGCATGTATGCCAGCGGGATCATCTCGATCAGGTCCTGTTCCGTGTACAACCTAATCTGGTCATAGTCCATCATTTCCCGCAGCGCGTCGAGCAGCGGCCGCAGGTAGGGATTGATTTTGGCCTGCAAGTCGCCCGGCAGATAGCCCAGGCTTTCGCCGGCCTCGACGGCGGGCCGCACCAGCACGATCTTGCGGATTACTTCCTGCTTGAGTGCTTGTACGGCCATGGCCACGGCCAAATACGTCTTTCCCGTGCCTGCCGGGCCGATGCAAAACACCAGGTCGTGATTCCGCATCGCGTCGACGTAGCGCACCTGGCCCGGGGTACGGGGGCGAATCGCCCGGCCGGCGTGCTGCATCTCGATGGGCTGATGCTCGCCCGCGGCCAGCGCCTGGCCGGTGACGTGCGCCAGAACCCGGTTCACCTCGTCGGGCGAAACCACGCCGTAGCGGTCGGCAATGGTCTTGAGCTGCTCGAAGACCTCGGTCGCGTGCGCCACGGCTTCGTCCTGGCCTTCGATGTGGATTCGGTCGTCGCGCGACGATACGGCCACGCCCAGCGAGTCTCGAATCTTGCGGAGGTGCTGGTCGCGGGTGCCGAACAGAGTCAACAGCGAGCCGGAGTCTGCCAGCGGAATCGTGGCTTCGGACATTAAATAGAAACGGCGGCACTGGGGCCGCGCGCCAAAACCCGATGCATTGTCGATATGTTCAACTATACCGAACAAGGCGGCAGAGAAGAAAGAAGATTTCCGCGATCCGTGCCTTAAAGGGAATCAGCGAAACGGCTTGCGAAATCGGATGGGGGATTTAGGGGGCCTGGGAATGGCTGGGGCGGCGGCTCCTCAAAACCGGGCCTCGTCGGCTTTTTGCCGCGTGCAGAGCGGAGCGGTAGACTTGGCAAACAGTCCCCCGCAGGATCCGCCCCGACGCTTACAGGAGCCTTTTCACACGATGGTTCGCTCTTTCCCTTGGCTTGTTCTAGCGTTTCCCGTCTTGTTGTTGTCGGCCGGCTGCGACGCCTCGTCTTCGTCGCCGGACTCCTTCGCGGGCGCTACCGACGGCGCGGCATCCCTAGCGGCGAACGAAGAGGCAGCGGCCGTGTCCGACGAGCAGGTGGAGCTGGTGATCCTCAGCTTCGACGAGATCCAAGAGCTCATCGCCGACAAGCGGGGCAAGGTCGTGGTGATCGACGCCTGGAGCACGGGTTGTCCGCCCTGCTTGAAGGACTTTCACAACCTGGTCGAGCTGCACGACGAATATCCGCCAGAGGATTTGGCCTGCATTTCGCTCAGCTTCGACTACGAGGGCGGCGCTGGGACGAGTCCCGAGGATGTGCGCGAGCCGGTGATGCAGTTTCTCGAGTCGCAGGGGGCGACGTTCGACAACGTCGTCTCCAGCGACGAGTCGGACGTGTTGTATCGCAAGTTCGACCTGAACTCGGTGCCGGCCATCTTCGTCTACGGCCGCGACGGCGAGCTGCGCAAGCGCTTCGAGAGCGAGGGGGCCTACGAAGCGGTGCGGCCGCTGGTGGCCGAGCTCGTCAAAGAGCCCGCGCCCACGGACGGCGCTGCCGACGAAGAAGCGAGCGGCCAGTAGCTGCGGTGCTAGGCCGTCACCTGGGTCAGCATGTAGTCGTCGATGCGGATGCGGCGGTGCCCTTCGGGCATGGCGTCGAAGAGCATGTCGAGCAGGGTGGAAAACTGCCGGGTCTTTAGTCCGTAGAAATTATGCTTTCCTTCCCGGCGGCGTTCGATCAGGCCCGCCACGCGCAACAGCGCCAAGTGATGGCTCACCGCTGGCTGACTCTCCCCCAACAGTTCGCACAGCGCCCGCACGTGCAACTCGTCGCGCTGCGTGAGAAAGTAGAGGATGCGCAAGCGGGTTTCGTCGGAAAGGAGCTTAAAAAGCTTGACGAGGCTTTCCACGAGATCGTCGGAAACGAACACCTGAGGATGATTCGCATCATCCGACTCGCGGTGCTTCGACGTGTGATTCCGAGAGTTTTCGTCGCCGGCGGGTTGAGGAAGCGCGTTCACCATATTCGCCCTCGATAAAGACAAAGCGCACCGCAAGCGGGAACCCGCTCCGAATGAATGCGGATTGGTGCTTTGCACAAGAAATTCGTCCTCGCGATCGCCCGCACGAGGAAGCGTCCCTGAGTCCAAAATGTCGATACGACAATCGAAATGGCCGAGCGAGGGTTGACCGCTGCCACGCAGAACGCGGAGAGAAAGGAGTCTCCCAGCGGCGTAGGCCCCCGCTACGTCGGTCGACATTGTAGCGTGTGCCCATGACGAAGGGAAACGCTTTCGATGCATCAGGACGCTAGTTCGCCGCAAAAACAGGGCAAAAACGCATCAACGAACGTGCAACCTTTCAGTTCCATCGGGGCGCGGCGGATTAGAATGGTTAATACCCGCGTCGACGCCCTAGCCGCAGTCCTCCGTGGCAGGCAAACCTGAGCCCCTGCTAGCATCGGGGAAAGAAGCCGGGAGACGAAGACGCCAGCGGCCCCGGGGTCGCATTGACGTACACGACGCCGATTCCTACTATCTCGCGGCTCATTTTACTCATCACTTCGATTGCGCTCCCGCGTCAAGGGACGATTGCCGTGCGCAGGCTGATCTTTCTCAGTTCGATTGTCGCGGTTCTGGCCGTCGCCGCCATTTCGGCAGTGGTCGTTTTTCGAGCGTCGCAAAGCGTCCCGTCGTTCTATAGCGCGGCACTCGCTGTTGAGCCGCAGGATCAACGAGAGGCGTGCGATGCCTTCGTGGCAGAAGCCACGGCCCTGGCGGGCGACCTGAGCGAACCCGGCCACTGGGAGAGCCTGTTCACGGCCGAACAGGTCAACGCCTGGCTGGCTTTGGAATTGAGCACGAACTATCCCGAACTGCTGCCCGCGGAATTGAGCGATCCTCGCATTTCGCTGTCGGCCGGCGAAGCCACGATCGGCTGCCGCTACCACGCCGGCGACATTCAAACGGTCTTGTCGCTGGCTTTCGACGCGTACCTGCAGGAACCCAATGTCGTCGCGGTGCGCATTCGGCGTGCCCGGGCCGGGGCATTGCCGGTGCCGTTGGGACAGGTGCTCGACAGCATCTCGCACGCCGCGCGTGAGCTGAACCTGCGACTCGAATGGCGCAAAGCACAGGGCGATCCGGTCGCGTTGATCACCGTGCCGCAGCCGCACGACTCCTCGGGCGCTCCGTTCAGCCTGGATCTGCTCGAGGTGCGCGACGGCGAACTGTTTGTCGCGGGCACCGTCGGCTCGAAGTCCTACGATGCCAGTCCGATCGTGCCCGAGCCGCTGCGCGTGCCGACGGCCAAGCTGCCGAAATCGGACGATCAGCCCCGCGTGGGAGCTGCGGAAAAAGAAACTCGCCAGAACTGACTTCCCGGTTCGCGGCGGTCAAGCGTAACCCGCAGCGTCCCTTTGCCGCCTTCCAGCCGAACGCACCGTTGGTCGGCCGTTTCGAGCTCGACGAGGTATTCGCCCCGATCCCACTGCGTGACCGTGCCGCGGCCGCCGGAAACGGGGCCCTCGTAGGTGAGATAGGCCGGCCGATGATCCGGCAACTGCTCGGCGTCGCAGCACTGTCCGGCGACGGGCTCCGCGTTCAGCGCCCAGGTGTGTAGCACGCCTTCGCTCTCGAGCATCAGGTCCCAGTGCGTGCCGCGCGCGTGGCCTTCGGGCACTTCATGCAACAGGATGACGAAGCGGGGCATGGAGGGATTCGGCCTCAGGGACGTCGAGCGATCGCCAGCGGTGTATGCTAGCCGCCGCCGAAGGCCTAGGGCAAAACCTCGGTCGTTTGCTCGTCGGTCACGGGCGTGGCCGTGTCGCGGGTCGTTACCTCGGCCTGCACGCGCGCCTTCCCGGCCTCGGCACCTCGGAACCGAAGCTCATACGTCAGCGTTTCGCCGGCCCGCAACTCGCGAATCGCCGCGAATTCGACCGCCCCGGCCAGTGAGGTGCCCGCGCCCGAACCCGGCGGCGGGCTGAACTCCTGCAGTTGAAGCAGATCGCTGTATTTCACTTTAGCCTTGACGTCGAACACCGACTCGGCGCCCGGATTGGTGACGATCACCTGGTAGGTCGTTCGCCCCCCGATGTTGATCGGATCGGCCGTTTCGGCGACCGAGACGGTTACCCCCTGGGCTGCCGGTGCGGCCTGAGGTTTGCTGTCGACGACGATCTCGAGGCACGCCTCGTCGGCCACGGTTTGGATGCCGGGAGCCGAGACCGTCACGCGATTGCAGGCCCGCGGCGTCTCGCGGAGGCATTCCAGTTCGATCTCGCGGCGCACCGTGGCGCCGGGTTCGAGCAAGTCGATGGTCCAACCCATGGCGTTGCCGGGCAGCCACTCAGAGCCGGGTGTGGCACGGTTCGGCCGTAGCGTGATCTCGTAGTTGTCGGCAATTTGCAGATCGCGGATCGGCGTGTCGCCGGTGTTGGTCACTTCAATCTGGAACACCGCCATCTCACCGACGCTCCGGCGCTCGGGCCCCTTCTTGGTCACGCTCACCTGAGCGGCGCCGGGCGGGATGTCGGCCGGCTCCTCGGGCCCGGTCGGCTCGTCGGGCTGGGGTTCGGGTTCGATCGGCTGCGGCAGTGCCGGCTCGCCTACCGACAAGCAGCGGCGCGTCGTGGCCCGCACGTCGTCGGCTGCGGTGACCGTGATGTCCTGGCACAACTCGCCAGCCTGCACGACGTGGAACGTCACGGCCAGACTGCCCGACTGACCCGGCTGCAAGTCGGACAGGTTGCGCTCGATCGGCCCGCCGCCGGCGACGTGCTCGAGCCCCACGTCGAACCGATCGGTCACGAGAATGCCCGTGGCCGGCGCGCTACCGAGATTGGCGACTTTAATCTCGAACTGGACGTCGGTTCCGATTTCCGCCATCAGCGGACCGATCACGCTCACTTCGAGCTCAGGCCGTCCCGCGGGGACCGTGGGGGTCACCGGCACGCTGGGCTCGGGAGTCGTCTCGACCGGCGGGCTCGGCGTGAGCGGAGGCGTTTCCACGGGGGTGCCTGGCACGACGGGCACAAAGGGCGACGGCTGCACCGTCGGTTGCGGATTGTAAGGGGCCTGCGGCTGCGCGTCCGACGCCCACGTTTGCAGCACGGTGCCGGAACCGATCGGCGGCTGCCCGATCTGCCCGGGTTCCATCGGGCGTAGCACCTGGATGTTGATCAGATTCGTGCCCGGCACCGGTTGCTGCTGAAAGATCTCGGCAGGGGCGTCGCCGGTGGGGCCGGTAAGCACCTCGACCGTCGCGGAACCATCGGGTGCAAAGCCGGCGGCCGGGCCTCCGGCGATCTCGTAACGCACGACCCAGCCGGGAAGCGGCGCTCCGTCCGACCCGCGGGTAACGGTCGTCGTAAGGGTACTGCGCCCGCCCACCGGCGTGATCGCAGGCGAGGGAAACCGCCACTGTGCATCGACCCAGTGGATCATCGCCGACTGCTGCCGCCGGTCCCAGGCCGCGACGCCGGGCGCGAAAGCCGTCAGGTGACTCGTGCCCTCGGTCGCCGAGGTAACGCTGACCCACGCCTGCCCGCGGCCCACGGTGATATCATCGGCGGTCGAAACCGTGCCGCGATCGAGCAGCGTGGCACCGGTCAGCGTGTTGTTGATGGCGTACGTGTTGGTCACCTTACGCGGCAGGTGGTGCAACCAGTCGAGGACCGCCAGCGGGCGGCGCTCGCCGGGACTCGTGATCTGGCCGGGGCTGTCGGCCGCCAGCATCCACTCGACGCGCTCGCGCGTGAGCGGATAGCCCTCTTCGCCAATCACCGTGGCGATCATGATCACTTCGCTCCCGACCGGGGCGATGACCTGGCTGGGATTGAGCGCGAGCCCCGGCTGAATCACTTGCGGCGGCGCGCCAGGGTACGGCGAAGGCGGGTTCGGATCGCCGAAGATGAACAGCCGTTCGCCGGTCGGATCGATACGAGGGATGCGGCAATTGGCGCAACCCGAGAGCAGCAGCGCGCAACACACCCACAGCCAGCAAACACTTCTGGCGTGCGCAGACGTCCAAACTCGCGGGCGGCGCGGAGGCATAGACCCCAAGGCACGTGGCGTGCGAAAACAATGTTGCTACATGAAAACGTAGCATGCACTTTTCGCCACATGCTGCCTTTTCACCACACAAGCAGAGTCTTCGCCGCCGGCGCGCACTGCGCCGCCGCTACATTCCGACCACGGGCTAAAAACGATCGCCAGAGCGATCGAACGCCCGGCGCACGACCGGCAGAAGTGCGCCAAGCGTCAGGATCCCAACGAGCCGCGCGACGCTACCAGCGCCGACGACCGAAGATGCCGGTGGCATACCAGATGCCGTTGCGGCCGCGTTTGATGTCGTAGCCGAACAGCGCGTGCCGCGAGCGCACCGCTCCCCAGTGGCCGGGGCTTTGCCGCCAGCTATTGACGCACTCGACGCACGCCTCGACCAGGCTCTCGTTGGGCCAGCTCTCGGCCACAACTTCCTGGGCCAACACACCGCTGGGCAGCCGCGAGTTGATGCGATGGAAGCGCGAATCCCAACTCTGGTGCCCCTGCACCTGGACCGACGCCTGGTAGTGGGCGTGCGACTTGGCCTCGTCGGCCAGCACCTTGTGGAACTGCCCCTGCGTGCTCGCCGGGGCCTCGGGATGAATCCGCACCGCGTAGATCATCGTCCGTTGCGTCAGCGTCCCCGGCGGCAGGTCGAGAATGATCGACATGGCTTCCTTGCGGTAGTACTTGCCGGGCGTGAAGGGAAACGTGCTCACGACGTGGCCATAGTACTCGGCCCGCTCGTGCACCAGGTCGACGATCGCTACTCCCGGCCGGCCGAGCATCTCGGCGAACGACGGATGCGAGAGCAGCTTCACCGGCTCACCTTCAACGGTAATCTCCGCGTCGCTGGGCAACTCGCAGTAGACGAAGCGCTTCAGTTTCTCCTGAATTTCCAGGGTTTGCAGCGTTCGCGTCTCGAAAGCCGTGCGGGCCGAGGTAAGCCGTGGCTCGTAGAAGTACAAGAACAGCATCTTGCGACTCTCGGCGGCCTCCTTCATCGCCTTCCGATAATCGGTATGAACCACCGGGGGCACGGGTTCGTCAGCCTGGTTCGCCGACGGGCTGTCGGTGGCCGGCTCGCTGGCGGCCGGTTCCTGTCCGTCGCCCTCATCGGCCGTGGCGGTCTTGCGCTCGAGCAGCGCCGGCGCGGGGACGCCCGGGGCAGCCCGGCTCTCGTTCAATTCGTCGCGCGTGGCGAGGTCGGGAAAAAGCGCGTCCTGGGGTACCTGTAGTACCGCCTCGCCCAGGCCAGGCTGCGGGCGTTCTCCCAGACGCGCCCAGGCCGGCTGTAACCAACCGCTCACGAGCAGTCCAATCAAGGCGAGCTGCGATCGGCGAACCATCTTCCAATTCCTCCAGTTGAAAAACAAAGAACGCGATGACCGTTGACAGGCGAACGGCGCCGGCTGGCTTTCCCACAAAGTCAGGCGGACATGGTAGGGAAACGCGTGGGGGATGGGTGGGGCTGGATGTTCCGGTTGGTCCAGTCCGACGTCCTGTCGAATTAGGAGAGGTATTGTGAGCGGGAGCGTCACATACAGCAATGGGGTGAATGCGAAATATCGCCCGTTTACCCAAAAATCTCCGGTCAAATGAAACAGCAAATACAGATAAACTGAGTATGGTGCGGTACATGGACTGCCGCGCCAGAGCTGGCAGCCGCGGTGGCTCTCTGCCCTTAAGACGTAGTCAAATAAGGCCTTTTGTGATATCAAGGACGTGCCAATCCACGGACAGCCCCGCCAGCCAAGGAGGTTTGCCATGCGAACCCAAACTCGCTACCTCGCGCTTGCCGTAGCGATCCTCATAGCCTGCTCAGCATCCGTAGCTGCGCAAGGCGGTCCGGTTGACCAAGTACAGCAGGCGCTGAATAGCGTCGACGCCTGGCTCGGCGACGGCGCGAACGCAGAGTCTTGGGGCGCGTACCTGAAGCTGCCGGCCCTGCGCGAGCAACTCGAAAAGGGAAGCGACGCGAATCTGGATGTGGTCAAGCAAGTCGCCGCTCAACTTCACAGCGACGCCGCCGGCCTGGACCGCGAACGCTTCGTCAAGCTACGCCAGGCGGTCGATCAGTGGGCCGAGGAGTTGCAAATCGAGCAGACGGGTCTGCCCGAGACCGTGCTGGCCGCCAAGGACCAGTTCCGCCCGATCACGGCCGAGGACGTGGCCGAAGCCAAGTCGCAACTACAGTCCGCCGCCGACAAGCTGAACGCCTATCTCAGTGGCGACAACGGCGCTGCGTGGAAAAAGTACCTGGATTGGCCGCTGCTCGAAAAACAGCTTGCCTCGGACGATCCGGACGTCAACGATCTGGTGACCGTTTACCGCAAGCTGACGGCCGACGAAGTGGGGCTCGAGTTGCCCGTGTTCGCCAATGTTGCCGATGGGCTGGAGCGCTATATCAACCTGCTGGCCGCTCATCGCGATGACAATCTGCGCGAGCAGTACGGCAAGCAACTCGAGGGACTGGCCGAAGGCATCAAGCAGTTGCAGGAAGATCCCAGCGACGACAATCGCATCGCCGTCGGCAGCCGGCTGGGCTGGCTGGAAAACCGCGAACAGGTGCCCGATCTGATCGCCGCGATTCGCCGCCGATTGTCCGAGCCGAATCTTTATCTCGTGGCCTCCGAGCGGCTGTTGGGTGCCGGCATCGCTCAGGAGTTGAACGAGGTCACCCCGGTTCGCGACTACATTCTGGGCACGAGCATCCGCGGCAACGGACGCACGATCGGCAAAGTTCGCCTCGAACTCGTGCCGAGCGACGACCAACTCGTCTTCGACACGATGCTCTCGGGCAACGTCAATAGCCGCACAGTCGGGTACAACGGGCCGGCCACGATCTATTCCAACGGTTCGACGGCGATCTCCGGGCGGAAGCGGATCGTGTTCGATGAAAACGGCTTCGCCAGCTACAAGGCCACGGGGGCCGCCAATACGAACACACGAGTCACCGGCATCGGAGGTTCGGGGATCGTGCGCCGCGTGGCCTCTCGCCGCGTGGGCCAGCAGAAGGCCCAGGCCGAGCGCATCGCGGCCGATCACGCCGCCGATCGCGTCAGCCGCCGTATGGACGATCAGGTTGCCGACCAGTTGAGCGAGGCGCATGCCAACTACTTGGAAAAAGTGCGCAATCCCCTGCTCCGCCGCCGGGAGTTCCCCTCGATGCGTTTCCGCACGACCGAGGAAGAATTGTTCTTGACGGTCCTGGCGGCCAACAGCAATCAGATTGCCGCCTTGGGGACGCCCCCCGACGTGACCGTCGAGAACAGCGACCTGGCCGTACAGATCCACGAGTCGATGATCAACAACCTGGCCGCAGCGTTGCTGGGCGGCGTGACACTGGAAGAAGAAGAGGTGCAACAGCGCGTGATTGACCTGCGCGGTTCGCTTCCCGAATCGCTCGAGAGCGACGAGGATCGCGACCCCTGGTCGATCACTTTCGCCCGCACGCAGCCGGTGACCGTGAGCTTTGGCGACGAGACGGTCACGATCACCATCCGCGGGCAGCGCTATACGTCGGGCGAGCAGAGCTTTCGAGCCATGAACGTGACAGCGGTGTACAAGATCGCGATTGACGAGCCGGACGAAAACGGCGTGCGGGGCATCAAGCTGGTGCGGCAGGGCGAACTGGATATCGTGCCGCCCGGCGAGGCCCGCCGGCTCTCGGGCCGCGAGATCACGCTGCGTACGCTGCTGGAGAAAAGATTTGGTAAACTGTTCGAAGCCGAAGTGAAGTACGGCGGTCTGATCCTGCCCGGCCAGTGGCGTAAGGCCGGGATCCTGACCACCGATCAGCTCACTTCCAAGGGCGGCTGGGTCGTGGGGGCCTGGAGTGAAAGCGGCGTGCCGGCCCCCCCAGAGGACGAGCCTGACCCCGACGATGGCAAATCGGCCGATCAGGTAACCCGCGCCGCGGAGTAGATCGAAAACCAAGCGATTCCAGGCCCGGAAGCGTCATGAGCCAATCCGTCGACATCAGCTTTGACTGCCTGCCGCTGCGGTCCGTGGGCCGCCTCGACATTCCGATCGACGCCTCGCCCAAGTATCGGGCCCGCGCCGAGCGGATCAAGGAGGCGATCGAGACCCACGGGTCACACAATACTTACTATCTCTACAACGCCCAGTGCACGTTCCATCTCACCAATACTCCGGAGTTGGGTATGGTGCAGTTCGAGTTCGAGGGCACGGTATTGACCGACACCTCGGATCAGAAGACTCAGGGCAGCGACCTGAAGATCGAATTGGTGCGAGAAACCTGCGACTGGCTGACAGCACCGGCCAGCGACTGGCTGGCACAATGCGCTGCCCGGGCGGTCGAGGTCGAGTTCGACCGCTACATCGCCGCCGGCGACCTGCAGCAAACCGTCGAACGCGTCCAGAAGCTGCAAGCCGAATGCGACGAGCGCGGCGGCTTCGTGGGCATGTATCTCTAGGCGGCCCCTCCCACCTGGCTTTCTAGGGCCTGCACAGAGCCCGCAGTCTTCCCGACGATGCGGACGATTGGGTGTTCTGGGAATCGATAGACTTCTGCGCAAACTCTTCCGATCAAATCGATTCTTCTCGTTAGGAAGATTGTTCCAAGTTTGCGGGTTCGGCCGCCGATACCTTGCTCTGCCGGAATCCTCGTTCGGGCGCTAGCGCAAATGCGCCAGCCACACGACGAGCGACTCCGGAGCGTCGGGGGGGCTGGGAACTGTTGCCGGGCTGCTGTCACGCCGTCGGAAGATGGCGTGCTGGCAGTCAGCGTCTGCGTCAGGGCCGAAACCCCAAAAGGTTCATCGATGAAACGGCGTGTTCAAGGCATCTGGGCGATCCTGACGTCCCTGATGATCGCGCTGACGGGTTGCCGACCGCAGCAGCCCTTCTATTTGCGCGAGGACGGCGATCTGTCGCACTACATCGACGTCGCCACGGAGCTCGATTATCCCGACGTGGAGACCTCGACACTCGACGAAGTCACCGAGGCACTCCCGCCCTATACGTTGGAGAACATCGCCTTCGCCGAGTACTGGGACCTCACCCTGGAAGAAGCCATCCAGGCGGCGATGCAGAACTCCAAGGTCTTCCGCTCCTTGGGCGGTCGGTTTGTCAGTTCGGCTTTCAACAACCGTTCGCAGACGGGTGAAGCCCCCGACGCGTTGACGCTCGGCCCCGACCAGGCCCAGTCGATTTACGACCCGGCGATCGTCGAGTCGACTCCCTTCAACGGCGTGGAGTACGCCCTGTCGGCGTTCGATACGCAATGGTCGAGCAACTTTTTCTATCAGAACAACGACCGCCAGCAGAATGTGGCGCCCAGCCCGCAGATCGAACAGTTCTTCGTGCCGGTCTTTCAGCAGAACACGAGCACGTTCAACACGCAGTTGACGAAGATCACGGCGCAGGGCGGTCAGTTCTCGGTGCGCAACAACATCGTGTACGACCTGAACAACAATCCCACGCGGCAAACGCCCAAGGACTGGAACGTCAACTACGAGGTGTCGTTCAACCAGCCGTTGTTGGCCGGTGCCGGCGTGGAATACAACCGCATCGCGGGTCCCTTCAGTCCCTTCCTGCAAGTCGTTGCCGGCGGTGCCCCCACGTCGCTGCAATTCGATGGTGTCGTGCTGGCGCGCATCAACGTGGATATCAGCCTGGCTGATTTCGAAGGGGCCGTGCGCGACCTGGTTAACGAGACCGAGCAGGCCTATTGGGAACTGTCGTTCGCCTGGCGCAACCTCGAGACGGCCAACACGGCCCTCAACAGCGCCCGCCAGACGTGGGAAAAGGTCTATGCCCTGTTCCGTTCCGGCAGCCGCGGGGGTGAAGCGAACGCCGAGGCTCAGGCCCGCGAGCAGTTCTACCAATTCAAGAGCCAGGCCCAGACGCTGCTCAACGAGCTGTTTCGAGCCGAGAACCGTCTGCGGTACATCATGGGTCTGGCCCCGACCGATGGCCGCCTGATCCGCCCGATCGACCGCCCGACGATCGCGGAAGTGGACTTCGACTGGAACGAAATCGTCGACGAGTCGCTGGCCCGCAATCTCGACTTGCGTCGCCAGAAGTGGCGCATCAAGCAGCGTGAGCTGGAGATCGTGGCATCGAAGAACCTGTTGCTACCGCGATTGGACTTGAACGCGACGTACCGCTGGCTCGGTTTGGGCAACGACCTGTTCGGCGGAACGGACACAGCGTTCCGACCGAGCATCCCCGGCGACCTCACGAATTCGAGTGCCCTGGGAACGTTGGCCTCCGGTCAGTTTCAGGAATGGCAGGTCGGTTTTCAATCGACCTTCACCATCGGCTTCCGCCGCGAGCTGACGCAGTTGCGCCACTTCCAGCTGCAGTTGGCACGCGAGCGGGCCATGCTGCAAGAACAAGAGTTGGAAATCGTGCACCAAGTTTCCGACGCCGTCCGGCAGCTGGAACTCAACTACGAGTTGACCGAGACGAACTTCAACCGCACGCTGGCGGCCGACAAACAAGTCGAGGCCCAGCAGGCGGCTTACGAGTCCGGCACGGTCACGCTCGACCAACTGCTCGAAGCCCAGCGCCGCCGGGCCGAAGCTCAAGCGAGCTTCTTCCGCACGCTGCTCGACTACCAGCGGGCGATCGTCACGCTCCACTACCGCAAGGGTTCGCTGCTGGAATACAACAACGTATACCTGCAGGAAGGCCCCTGGCCCGACAAGGCCTACTTCGACGCCGATCGCCTGGCCCGCAAACGCGACGCCGGCATCTACATGGACTACGGCTACACGCGTCCCAGCGTGGTCAGCCAGGGTGCCGTGCGACAGAACCCCGAAGGCATGCCGCCGATGCTGCAGCCGCCGGGACTGCTGCCCGAAGGCATTCCGACCGAAGCGCTGCCCGAGGCCTTGCCGCCCGGCGAGGTCGAAGACGCCGTGCCGGGAACGGAGTACGATTACAATGCATCGTATGGCGGTGCGTCGCAGCCCGACGTATCGCAGGTGATGGGGCAAGCCCCCAGCGACGCGAGCATCAGCCGTTTCAAGTGGGGTCCCCTGGGACTGGACGCCGAACAGGGTGCCGTCGCCAGCGATGCCGCACAAGACGATACCTGGTCGCGGATCGTGGGACAAAACGACGATGCCTCGCGGCCGACGCACTCGGTGCTGAAGCAGCCGCGCAGCCTCAAGTCGAGCAGCCTCGACGCACGGCCGGTGCCCTCGGCCGCTCGACAGCCGGCGCAAGCTTCGGGCCTGAAGCGGGCATCGCATCAAGTGAAGCAGCCTTGGAACTCGACGCACACGCATGAATCTGTCCCGCATCAGCCGTCTGATCCAAGTGCTTGGCCTGCTGCAAGGCACGAAGGGGCATAACGCCGGCGAACTGGCCGCGGCGTGCGGCGTGAGCCGCCGGACGATCTTTCGCGATCTCGACGTGTTGCGCAAGGCCGGCGTGCCGCTGCTGCACGACGACGATCACGACAAGTACTGCATCCCGGCCACCTACTTTCTGCCGCCCACGAACTTCACGACCGAAGAAGCGTTGGCCGTGATCGTCCTCTGCTACGAGATGGGTGCCGACAACCGGCTGCCGTTCTACGAGGCGGCCCAATCCGCGGCGCTCAAGCTCGAAGGCTGCCTGCCCGGCCGCGTGCGCGATCAACTGCGCGAAATCTCTTCGGCAGTGCAAATCAAGCTGGCCCCGGGCAATCGCCTCGAAGGACAGATGCCCGTCTACCAGCGCCTGCTGGCCGCGATCGCCGCCCGCCGGGCGGTTCGCATCGAATACGACAGCTTCAGCGACAGCTCGGCCTTGCGATTGAAGCTGTGCCCCTACCGCATGCTATTCAGCCGCCGCAGTTGGTACGTGATCGGGCGCTCGTCGCTGCACCGCGAAGTGCGAACGTTCAACGTGGGCCGCATTCGCAGCCTGGAGACGCTTGACGATCGCTTCGACGTTCCGCGCGGCTTCAGCGTGCAGCGGGTGCTGGGCAACGCCTGGCACCTGATTCCCGACGGGCCGGATACCGACGTCGTCGTGCGGTTCAGCCCGCTGGTGGCCCGCAACGTAGCCGAGGTCGTGTGGCATCGCACCCAGCGCATCGAGTGGCGCGGCGATGGCGGAATCGATTTCCACGTGCGCGTGGCCGGCATCCGCGAAATCTCCTGGTGGATCCTGGGCTACGGCGATCAGGCCGAAGTGCTGAAGCCCCAACGGTTGCGCAAACTGATCGCCCAACACGCGTGCCGGCTGGCCGAACGCTATAATGGCGACCTTTGAACGGCACGTTGGTCGAAGTTTTGCGTTGGGGAGCCGGCATGTTCTTTTCCTTCGACGGCCTGGATGGCGTCGGCAAGACCACGCAGATGGACCTGTTTATCGACTGGCTCAAGCAACGCGGCCATGAGGTGGTCGGTTGCTACGATCCGGGCTGCACGCCGCTGGGCGAGGAAATCCGCAGGATGCTGCTCGAGCACAAGGTCGAGATCGGCTGCACCAGCGAAATGCTGCTGTTCATGGCCGCCCGGGCGCAACTGGTCGACTCGGTCATTCGGCCGGCGCTTGAGCGATCGGCCGTCGTAGTGTCCGATCGCTACGTGCTGGCCAACATCGTCTACCAGGGCTATGCCGGCGGGCTCGACGTGGAAACCGTACGCCGTATCGGCCAGACGGCGACCCGAGGGCTGCTCCCCGAGCTAGTGTTCGTGCTCGACATGACACCGCGGGCCGCGGCCCAGCGGATGAACCGCCAGCCCGATCGCATGGAGGACCGAGGCGACGACTATCGTGCCCGGCTGCGGCAGGGTTTTCTGTCCGAAGCGGCGAAGAATCCCGAGCACATCCTCGTGGTCGACGCTGCACGCGAAATCGATCTCGTACAGGCCGATATCCGCGCTGCCGCGGCCCGTTTGTTGGAACAAGAGTAGCCGGGCAGGTCCACCGCCGGTTGAATCCGCGGGCCTGTTCGTCCGCGTAAGCAAAGACAAGAATAAGACGCCATCATGACTTGGCAAGGGATCGAAGGACACGACGAAGTTGCCCAGCGGTTTTGCCGCGCGCTTGCCCGGGGACGATTGGCCAGCACGTTCTTGTTCATTGGCCCCGCGGGCGTGGGTAAGCGGACCTTTGCCGAGAAGCTGGCCCAGGCGCTGTTGTGCCCCCACGTCGATGAGGCCGAACTGGCGCCGTGCGGTCGTTGCGATTCGTGCGTTCAGGCCGCCTCGCACACCCACCCCGATCTGCTGATCGTCGAAAAACCCCCGGAGAAGAGCTTTATCCCGGTGTCGGCGTTTATCGGCGAAGACCAGCGTCGCATGCGCGAGGGCCTATGCCACGACATTGCGATGAAGCCCTTCATGGGCGGACGGAAAGTGGCCATCATCGACGATGCCGACTACCTGAACGAAGAAGGCGCCAACGCCCTGCTCAAGACGCTCGAGGAACCTCCGCCGCGAAGTGTGTTGATTCTCATCGGCACCAGCGCCGAGCGGCAGTTGCCCACGATTCGCTCGCGGGCGCAGATGATTCGCTTCGCCGGGCTGCCCGATGCGACCCTGGCCGAGATCCTGCTCGCACGGGAGCTGGCCACCGATCGCGACCAGGCGCAGCGGATGGCATCGTTTGCCGGCGGTAGTCTCCAGCGCGCCGTCGAGTTGGCCGACGAGAGCCTGTGGGCTTTTCGCGGAGAACTGCTGGTGGGGCTTTCGGCCCCAGTACTCGACAGTGTCGCGGTTGCCGGACAACTCGTACCGTTCGTCGATGCGGCCGGCAAGGAAGCCAGCGCCCGGCGAGCCCGCGCGCGGCAGGTCGTGGCATTTGCCGTGGAGTTCTATCGGCAACTGGTTCACGCCCTGTGCGGCGCGACGACCGTCGGCGATGCGGAGCTGCTGCGAGCCGTCGAGCAGTGCGCGACGCATTGGCGGGGCGACCTGGAAACCGCCACGGCGTGCATCGACCGATCGCTCGAAACGCTGGCCCACATCGACCGCAATGCGCATCTGGCGACGGCCCTCGAGTGTTGGCTGAACGACCTGGCCGAAATCATCGTCACGGGCCACGGCGTCGCGACGTACGGCAACTACTAGGCCGATCTAGCTGCCGGTTTCGCCTTGCAGTGTGAGGACGAGCTTGCGGCCGCTGGCGCGATTGCGATGTTCGCACAGGTAGATTCCCTGCCACGTGCCGAGCATCAATCGCCCGGCACGCACCGGGATCATCACCGACGAACCGATCGTCGAGCACTTGACGTGGGCCGGCATGTCGTCGGGGCCCTCGATCGTATGCACGTAGTCGAAGTCCTCGCGGGCGATCTCGTTGAAGGCGGTTTCCAAATCAGTCGCCACGTCGGGATCGGCATTTTCGTTGATCGAGACCGAGGCCGAGGTGTGCTGGATGAACACGTGCAGCCAGCCAATTTCCACCTGCTTTAACTCGTCGAGGGCCTCGACGACCTGAGTCGTAATCAGGTGGAAGCCGCGACGGTGCGGCGGCAATTCGAGAGTGCGTTGGAACCAAGCCATAGGTCAATACTTGCGCGTTTGCGCTAATGCTTCACGGAGGCGACTGCCAATCGTCGCGGGGCTAACTTCCGATGTTAGCGTAGTGCATGAGGTGAAAACCGTCGAACGGGGCGTGTTTTCACGCGGGGCGGCCTGGTTGGGCCGCGGGGCGGCGGGCATGCCGATGCAGATCCGGACCTTTCGCGTATGAAAAGGCTCCGAATCGCCGTCCAAAGTGTTGACATTTCGTTAGGACCCTGGATAATGCGTGGTTTGAATGTTTTGTGTGTTTTCCCGCCTAGGATTTCGGACAGCTCCAAGAGCCCACACCATCCGAATGGTTAAGCGATCTCGCGCGACATGGCCCGCCAGGAGGGGTCTTTCCGGGCAGTGAGATCGCTCAAGAAGAGCCGGAAGGAACGGTTCCACGTTTTTTTTTCGTAATCCCGAAGCCGATACGGCAACGCGGGAAGGGAGCGGCGGAGGTGGCGATGTTTTTTAGGTTTGGAGGGTATTGATTCAATGCGGCAGATGCGGAACGTATTTGAAGCCATTTTGAAGTATGGCCACGACGAGGACTTTGCTCCCGCCGAGGATGACGAGTTCACCCCGACTTCGGCCCCGGCCGGGTCGAAGGAAAAGCTCGAGATTCTGGCCGAGCGCGTGCTGCGCGGCGAACCGCTGTGGCACCCCGAAGATCGGCCGGACTATAGCGGTCTGACAGGGGCCGTGCGGCCGCGCGAGTAAATCTCTTCGCGCACTTGTCACTCCCGCTGACAAAACGAACAACACATCGCTCGTCGCACCTGACGGGCGATGTGTTTTCTTTTGCGCGGATGCAAAAACCGCGCTTTACGGCGAGGCGTTGGCCTGGGCCGTCTGCGACTGCTCGTAGGCGGCCTTTTCCGCGGCCAGGCTCTCGAGTCTGGCCTTGGCCTCTGCCGCTGCGGCGGCAGCAGCCTCGCTGGCCTTGGTCTTGTCGGCTAGCGCCGCTTTCGCCGCGGCGAGCGCCTCGGCCGCTTTCTTGGCGGCCTCTTCCGCTGCGGCCGTGGCAGCCTTCTGGGCCTCGACCTGGTCAGCAGCGTTCTTGGCCGCGTCGGCGGCCGCATTGACCGCAGCCGTCTGGGCCTCGACCAGCATCTGCAACGTGGGAGGGTTTGGCGGCAACGCGACCAGTTGGGCACCGTCATCGGCTTTCCAGGTGCGCACCTCGCCCAGCCAGTCGCCGGCGATAACGCGGCCCGAGTCGTGGGTGATGGCCACTTCCATGCCAATGTCTCCCAGAGCGGGAAAGTCGCGAATGGCCTTGCCGTTGCCGTCCCATAGCTTCGTCAAGCGATCGCGGCCGGCGGACACGATCTTGCCGTCCTGGGCATACTCCAGGGCCGTGACGCCGCCGCCGTGGGCACCGATGTTCTTGATTTCCTTGCCCGTGTGCATATCCCACAGTTTGATCGTGCCGTCCTCGCTGGCGCTGGCCAGCACGTTCGAATCGGGCCGATAGCTGACGTCGGTCACGCCCGCCTTATGGCCCGCCAGGTTCTGGTACTCGCGGGCCGTTTCGGCTTCCCACACGAACAGCCCGCCGTTGCGGTCGGCCGTGGCCAACAGCACCCCGTCGGGACTGAACTCCAGGGCATAGATCCACTCGGTGTGCTTGCGAATCTCGTGCAAGAGCGAACCATCGGCGGTGGAGTAGATCCGCACCACGCGCCCCGGCCCGCCCAATGCGATGCGGGTATGGTCTTCGTTGATGTCGGCGGCCAGCACGAGATCGAGCTCATCGCCCACCTCGAAGACGCGGCTGCCGGTCTTCACTTCGTAGACGACGACCTTGCCCGACTTGCCGCCGATGCCGCCGCCGGCCAGCAACAACGTGCCCGAGCGGCTGAACCTGAGCACGTGCGGCACGCCTTCGGGAAAGGGCAGCACGCCCAGCAACTCGCCCGAGTCGGTGTGATAAAGGGCAATCTGTTGCTGTCCGGCCACCGCAGCCAGGGGCGCCCAGGGGCTGCAGGCCAGCGCCGTCACCGCCCCGGCGCGCGAGGTATAAACCACGGGCTGCCGCACAAGATTCTCGGGCATCGGCGGCGCGCCTTCCGGCTTGACGTTGCCGGCCGGGGCGCTCATCTCGAGCGAGGGTCCCTTCTTCACCTTGGCGACCGAGCCGGAATTCTCCAGCGCCCCGCCGACGATCCACTTCTTGATCAGCTCGAGCTTCGGCTCGGGCAGTTTGTCCTGCATGGGCGGCATCTTCGGCTCGTCGATGTGAGCCACGAGGTCCCACAGCCGCGAGCTGTCGATGTCGCCTTCGTAGACGACCTGGCCCGAGGCGCCGCCCTCCATCAGCGACGTGTACGTGGCCAGCGAAAGGTCGCTCTTCTTAGTGTCCTGGTTGTGGCAGGCGAAGCAGTGTTCGCGAAAGATCGCCTTCACGTGATCGTCGTAGGTGACCTTTTCCGGCTTCGCTTCCTCGGCGAAGGCGGCTGGCGCCGTCCAAGCGACCAGGCACGCGGCAGCGGCGAGCTTCAAGAGTATCTTCTGGCGGATCATGCCTCGGGTCCGTAGTAAGGACTTAGTGGTTGAACAGGAACTCGCGCGAGTTGAGCACGGCCCACATCACGTCCTCGGCTGCGTTGCGAACATTCGGTTCGGCCGCGAACACCGCCGAGAGCTTTTCCAACTCCTCGATGCTGGGCTTGCGCGACAGGCAGGCGATGTAGATCTGCTCGATGATCTCGGCAGGTGGCTTTTTCTCGTCAATCATCGTCTTGAGCCACGGACTCTGGCCGACCTTGCGCGAAATCGTATCGCCGTTGATCATGTGCAGGGCCTGCGAGAGCGTGGGCTCGGTCGTAGCCTCGGCGGCACACGCGGTCTGCCGCGGCGAGCGGCCGAACGAAGTCAGAAAGTAGTTGCTCGTCTGGCCATCGGCGATCTGCACGGCGCGGGCCCCCAGCGGCAGGCCGCGGAACTTGTCGGGCACGTCGGTCAATTGGCTCAGGCAGTCGAGCAGGTTCTCGGCCGGGATGCGGCGAATGCGGGCGTGCGAGAAGTTCGCCAGGTCGCTCTCGTTGCTCTCGTTCGGTTGGCTGGCCCGCTGATACGTCTGCGAATTGCAGATGTCGCGCACCAGTTGCTTGAAGTCGTAGTTGTAGCTGGTGAGCTTCTCGCCCAGGGTCTCGAACAGTTCCGGATTGCTGGCCGGGTTGCTCACGCGGATATCGTCGACCGGCTCCACGATGCCAATGCCGAAGAAGTGCTCCCAGACCCGGTTAGCCACGCTCGTGGCAAAGTACGGGTTCTCCGGCGAAGCCAGCCACTTGACCAACACTTCGCGGCGGTCCTTGCCGGCAGTGTCTGGTTCTGCGCCGCCTAGGAACTTCGGCTTCATCACGCGTCCGCCGACCGGATGCTTTACTTCGCCGCCGCCGGAGTTGAACACGATCGTCTCGCGGTAGTCGGCGCCCTGCTTGCGGCCGATCTGGGCAAAGAAGGCCGCGAAGCTGTAGTAATCGTCCATCGTCCAGCGATCGAACGGATGGTTGTGGCACTGGGCACACTGCGTGCGAATGCCCATGAACACCTGGGCCACGTTCTCGGCCGTCTTGAGCGTGTCGCGCTCAATCTGGAAGTAGTTCGTGGCCGGATTGCTGAACGTGCCGCCCGAAGCGCTCAGCAGTTGCTGGACCATCTCGTTGAGCGGCACGTCGTTCGAAATCTGGTTCGTCAGCCAACTGGAATAGAGAAAGGCCGACTTGTAGCTCACGTCGTTGGTCGTCCTGATCATCAACAGGTTCGCCCACTTCATGGCCCAAATCTCGGAAAACTCCTTGCGCTCCAGCAGGCGATCGACGAGCTTGGCCCGCTTGTCGGGCGACTCGTCGGACATGAACTCGTTGTACTCGTCGACCGTCGGCAGCAGGCCTGTGATATCGATCGTTACGCGGCGGAGGAACACTTCGTCGCTGCACAGCTCGCTCGGCAGAACGCGGATGCGGTTCAGCTTGGCATTGACCAGCTCGTCGACGTAGTTCGCCGGCGGAGTCGCGGGCGGCGTGTAGTCCAGATCCTTGGGCAGCACCAATGCCTGGCTGCCCACGGTGTGCGTCTCGAAGCGGGCCATGATGAACGCCTCGCCGCGAGCGCCGGCCGTCACCAGTCCGTCGGCGTCGACGGGGGCCGAATTGTCGTTGTTCGTCAGGAACACCGCCAGGTTCGTCACGTCGCGGTCCGTGCCGTCGGAGTACTTGGCCCGAGCCAGAAACTGCTGCGTGGCGCCTTCGCCTTCCAGCACGGCCTTGGGCGGGTAAATCTCGAGCGACGTGGGCGTGGCCACCTCCGCGGGATCTTTGGGCACGCCGGCTTCCAGCCACCGCAACAGCGTCTGGTAGTACTCGCTGTCTTCGTCGAAGCGTTTGCCGCCGGTGTGCGGCACCGCGCCGACGGCCTTCTGCATCAGCAGGCTCTCGCGCGGCAGGGCCAGATTGATGCGGCGGAAGCCGATCTCGTGCGTAATGCGGTTGTAGTCGCCATCGGGGTCGAAGCCGAACAGCGACAGGTTGAAGCCGTCCTTGCCGCGAGCCGCGCCATGGCAACTACCGATATTGCAGCCGGAACGCATGAAGACGGGCATCACGTCCAGCTTGAAGCTGATCGGACGCTCGGCGGTGGCCTGTTGCACCTTGACCGGCAACGAGACCGTCTGGCCCTGGTAGGCCAACTCGAGCTTCGTTTCGCCGTCGGCGACCGGGTAGAGCGTCGAGCCCTCGAGGCGCGCCAGCGCCGGGTCGGCCAGCGTGGCCGTCGCTTCCTTCGTCACGTCGAGCGTCACTCCGTCGGGACGCGTGGCCACGACGATGTACGATTGCCGGTCGCGCAGAGTGCTCAACTCAATGTCGGGCGGATACGCGGCAACGCTCAACTGCGGTGCGTCGTCGGCCGCGGCCGCAGGCGCCAACGTGGCCAGCAACAGGAGGGCGGCGAGAATCCGTGTCATTGCGTATCTCCTTCAGCCGCCGCGGCTACGGCGGCTTCTTTGGCTTGCTTGCGTTCCAGGCGGAGTCGTTCCAACAGGCTGAGACGTTTCTCGGGTTCGGGTTTCGCCTCGGGCATCGGCTGGGGGGCTTCGGCCACGGCCGGAGCGTCGGGCTTGGGCGGCAGCGGCTCGTCGATCCGCAGCTCGCCGGTCCCCAGCGTATGCAGGATCGGCTCGTCGTGGGCCACGATCGTGGCCTGGCAGATCACTGTCTTGTGCTTGCCGACCGGGGAGTTGGCCGTCGTACTCACCGGAAACACCAGCTCGGTCGTGTCCTTGGTCATCTTTAAGGGACCGGTGGTCACTTCGTTGGGCAGGCCCAGCATTTTCACTTCGGCTTCGCCTTCGAAGTCCTTGTTCTTGGTCACCTTCACCACCACGTCGGTCGGCTTGCCCTTCTCAGTCGTGGCGGCCAGGAACTCGAAGGACACGAACGGTTCGGCGACTTCGAGCGTGGCCATTTGCGATGCGACGGTAATCGGCCCGTTGCCCACCGTGGCGATCCCCAGCACCACGATCTTCCACTGGTTGATGCCGGCGCTGCCGTTGGCCGTCAGCGGAATGACCACTTCGTTCTGGCCCTCGGGAATCGAGATCGACCCCGAGGATCCGACGCCCGGCGGGTTGTAAAGCATCTGCACGGCAATCGGAGCGGTGAAGCCCTCGTTGCGCTTGGCAACGATCTTCAGGTTCATCGAGCCACTTCGCACCAGCGGCACCTTGGGCTCGACGATCTCGATCGAAAAGGGAACTTCTTCGGTCACCGCCGTGGCCAGCCGCTCGGTGTACTGGTTCCACATCTCGATATTGTTCTGGCCGCGAACCATCGACGTCCGCTGCTGCAAATGCCCTTCGACCTTGATGTTCTCGTCGACCGGGCGACCCACGATATCGACCAGCGAACCGGCAATCTCGGCATCGGACGCCGCGGAGAGCAGCACCGGCACGTCGCCGCCGGTCACGGGCAGCGTCTCGACGGCCACGCCGGGCGGCAGGTCCTTGAACTCCAGATTCAGATCACCGCCGAAGTCGGCGCGCCTGGCGTTGACCATAAATGCCAGGCGGTTGCCGCGCGGCACGGGGGCCACGATGTCGACGAACTGGCTACGCTCCGAAAGGCCCAACGTCAAAGAAGGCGTCACCGGGGTGATTTCGACGCGATAGGCATAGTCCGGGCCGCCCTTGCTCAGGTGGTCGCGAACGTGCACGACGTAGGTATCGTCCTCGGGGATGGTGACGCGGAGGTAGCAATCCGGCGCGCCGAAATAACCGCCGACGTCGTCGTTGCCGCCCACGTGAGCCCCACCCACGCGATAGACGTTGAGCACCCCATCCAGCGGCGAGCCACACTCCCGGGCATAGAGACGCACGTCGTACACCTGGCCCTTCTTGGCCGGAAATTTGAAGCAATCGACGTCCTGCTCCTCGCCGATGACGCCGTTGGCGGCGATGGGCGCCTCGCATGCGGTCCCTTCAGCCAGGCTGTTGTTGGGCTCGGCCTCGACCACGTTGTTCAACTCGGTTAGCCGGAAGGGGATCGCCGTGGGCGCGATGCCGTGCTCGTCCTGGGGAAACACGCCGAACTCGTCGACCGGTCCAGGCGGCAGGGTGATCTTTTCGGTCTTGGGACCGGTCACGTCGCCCAGCCACGTCACCTCGAGCTCCTCGCCCGGTTTGCCTCCCAGCGGCACGACGGCGGTGGGGCGGGGAAACTTGCCCACGTGCAAGCGGTAGAGGCACGATCCGTTGCCGGCAAACGACGTTTCGCGCGTTTCGATGATGTAGGTGCCATCCTCGGGGGCGACGATCGAGGCGATGCAGTCCTGGCGCACCAGCGGAGCATCGTCGGAGCGGGCCAACTCGAAACGATTCGAGTCGAGGATCGCCACGAACGGATCGAAAAACGTGATCCCCAGGCGCAGGCCTTCGATCTCGGCCGTGATGCGGTCGCCCTTTTTCGCCTCGACGGCGTAGTAGTCGATGTCTTCGTTTTCGGCCACGCCGTTGACGACCGAACCCAGCTCGATCTTCTGCGGCGAAGCGAACTCGTTGTTGGGTTCCGCTTCGCTCACTTCCGGCAGCGCGCCGACGCTGAACGTGCGCAGCTCGCTGATGCCCGAGGCGGTGCGCATCCGCAGTTGATGCTGCCCCAGCCGGCAATCGGGGGCGATGGCCAGCTTCGTCTTCACCGACTTGCCGTCTTCGGCCGGCTCGAAGCTGGCCACGGTGATGCCCGGTTCGTAAAACAGGATTTCTTTGGCATCGGCCAGGCGGTCGCCGGTGAAACTCACTTCCAGTTCGGTGCCGCGCTGGCCGCCGCGGGGCGACGTGCCTCCCAGCGTCGGAGCCGCGGCGCGGGCGATCGCCGAGGCGAACCCCACCGCGACGAGCGTCGCAAGAGCGAGCCGCGCGGTACGGCAAAACAACAGGGCGTGCATGACGGAACCTCGATACATTGAAGAGCGCATGGCGGTTTCTTGGAGTTGGCGCGCTGGCGGGCGCACCGCCTGGGGGAGCAAGCGCGCCGCCCTCGTTCCACTTGCTGTTAGACCAACAGTTCCTTGCGGACTTTGCCGCCGTCGACGATTTCGATCGGCCGATCGCCCGGCGCCATCAGTTCTTTGTCGGCGATGATCCCCATCAGATAGAACATGGTCGTGGCCAGGTCCGTGGGGCCCATTTCGTCCTTTTCCGGCTCGCTGGCCACGGCATTCGAAGCACCGTAGACCACGCCCGGCTTGATGCCGCCGCCGGCCAGCACGACGCTGAACACCTTCGGCCAGTGGTCCCGGCCGGCGTTGCCGTTGATCTTGGGCGTGCGGCCGAATTCGCTGGAGACCATCACCAGCGTCTCGTCCAGCAGGCCCGTGCGGTCCAGGTCGGTGATCAACGCCGAGAAGGCCTGATCGAACGGGGGCATCGAGTTCTTCATGCCCTGCGTAATGTTGTTGTGCATGTCCCAGCCGCCGTAGGTCAGCGACACGAAACGCACGCCCGCGGCCACCAGCCGCCGGGCCATCAGCATCCGCTGGCCGGCGTCGTTCATGCCGTACTCATTGCGCACGGCCTCGGGCTCGGCACCGATGTTGAACGCCTCGCGGGCGGCCTCGGAGCTGATCAGGCTGTAGGCTCGATCGTAGAAGGTGTTCATGGCCGATAGCGTGTCGGACTTTTCTTTCTTGGCGAAGTAGTCGTTCACCGCATCCAGGGCCGTGCGCCGCCGCTCGAAGCGGGCCATGTCGACCCCGCCCGGCAGGTTCAGGTCGCGCACCTGGAAGTTCTTGTTCGAAGGATCGGCTCCCAGGCTGAAGGGCCCGAACGACGAGCTCAAGTAGCCGGGACCCGCGTACTCGTTGGGGGCATTGGGAATGCAGACGTAGGGGGGCAGGTTGGCCCGCGGCCCATACTCGTGGCTGATCACGCTGCCCATGCTGGGGTAGACCAGCGCCGGGCTGGGACGGCTGCCGGTGAACATGTTGTGCGTGCCGCGCTCGTGGGCCGCTTCGCCGTGCGAAAAGGAGCGAATGACGCACAGCTTGTCGGCAATCTGGGCGGTCTTGGGCAGCGTCTCGGAAAACCTGTGGCCGGGGATCTTGGTGTCGATCGAGCCCATTTCGCCGCGATACTCGATCGGAGCGTAGGGCTTGGGATCGAAGGTCTCCTGGTGCGAGATTCCACCGGGCAGAAAAATGTGGATGACGCTCTTGGCCTTGGCCTCGATGAAATCGTAGTGTTTCTGCTCGGCTCGCGCCTGCCGCATCTGAAAGTAGTCGCCCAGCGTAAGCCCGAGGCCCGTCAGGGCTCCGACGGTCAAGAAGCCGCGGCGGTTGGGTTTGTCAAAGCGCAGACTCATTGCGGATCTCCCTAACGACAAAGGGGCGCGAAAGCGATTTCAGTACGGCGGGTACAATCGGTGTGCAACGCTCGGGCGCCCGAGGCTGGGCACCATCTTCTTGGCTACACGTGCTGGCGGGATGTTGTCGGCGGGTTTGCATGCTCCAAGCGAGAATCGATGCCCTTCGGTCGCACGGGACGGCGGACATTTCCTCTCCGGTTTAGCGTGCGCGTTGATGCTAGCCGAGGAGGTGGTGAATGTCAAACATCTGCGAAGTTTGATGCGTAAAGATCGCCCCCCTCTGCCGGGGTGACCTGTCGGCGGGGATTCCGTGCATCGGCGTAAGCGTTCGGTGCGACTGTGCCGTCAGCACGCGGCGGGAGCGCCCCCGTACGCGCTCCCCGCGCGTAACGCTTGGGCGGCCCGTGCGACTACCATTCGAAGAGGTCGCGGCCGAAGGGAACTTGGAACGGCGCGCTGCCGGAGCAAGGATCTCGCTCGCCCCGCGTATCCAACATCCGGTTGCGGGAGAGGCGCCGCGTTGAGCTGCGCAGCTACGAAGCGGCGTAGCGACGCGAGCGATGCTTGGGCCAACGTTCACTGCAAAACGGTGCCGTTGCGGCTCGAAAGGGCCGGTTTTTGCGGGGAAAAGGCTGGACGACTCGACCAACTTCGGCGAGAATAAGAGGTCGGGCAAGGGTTAGAGGTCATTTCGGGGATCAAATCCGGGGAGGGACAGCGATGGCTCGTCCGAAAAAGTCGCGCGGTTTCACGCTCGTGGAACTGCTGGTCGTCATTACTATCATCGGAATGCTGGTATCGCTGTTGTTGCCGGCCATTCAGGCCGCCCGCGAAGCCGGCCGCCGCACGACCTGCATGAACAACATGCGCCAAGCGGCCATCGCCCTCTCGAGCGTTGCGGAAACCCAGCGCGGCTTTCCGGGGTACGCGAACCCGATCGAGAAGAGCGCCCCAACGCAGGCCACGTACATCACTTCGTGGGTCGTCCCGATTCTGCCAAACATCGAGCAGTCGGTTCTCTATCAGAACTGGGCCAATCCCTCGTTGCCTCTCGATTGGTCCACGCCGGAGTTGAGGAATCAGTTCATCACGCAGTTGGCCACGCTACAGTGCCCAAGCAATGCCGATCCGAACTTGGCCGACGACGCGCTGTCGTTCGTTGTGAACACTGGCATTGCGGTTACAGCCAACGACAACTTTCCACCCTCGTATGCAAACCCCAACTGGGAAGAAGATCCCGCAGGCGGTGTGTGCTTTGACCAAGTTCATTTGGACTATACCCCGACATCCTTGTACACGTGGGGTGTGCGGCGATCCAATATGGACTACATCACCGCCAACGATGGCTCAACGAACACACTGTTGGTGACCGAGAACCTGCAATCGGGAGGCTGGGCGACCGACCCAACGAATACCAATCTGCCGTTTCAGTCTTCGTTCGCCGCTCGACAGTGCACCGGCTTCGTCGCGTTCATTACAGGACAGCAGAACAACGAAGTCCCCCCAGTCATGGGTATGCAGAGCAACTACGATGTCGATGCCATCGGAATCAACGACAAGGCGCAAGTGGTGACGGGCTTGCCTCAGACGCCGTGGGTGGCGGGGTCGACGAGCGTGCCGACAGGCTTAGCCTACGCTCGTCCGTCCGCCTATCATTCCGGCGGTGTCAACGCCATGTTCTGCGGTGGCAACCAGCGTTTTCTCAGCGAGAGCATCGACTATAAGGTTTACACTCAGTTGGTAACTCCCGCGCAAACCAAGCTGGTCGTTGATCGGGACAGCATGGGGCTCCCGATTCGTGCCAACTACACGGACCCGCCGGCGATTACGATCCTAAGCCCCGGCGCGCCGGGAAGCGTCACCGGAGCTCTTGTCCCGTGGCCTTACGTCCTCGATGAAGGCGATCTCTGATCCCTCGCCGAACAACCTTCCCCGAAATCAAAACGCCCCGCGAAAGTTCGCGGGGCGTTTTTGTTGCGCGGTCGGCGCGGGACCGATGTCGCGGATCGATCACGAACCCTTGGGGTGCCGGAATCGTTGGCCGTTCAAGCTTACCGAGCCGGGGCCGCCGAACAGGATGCGCAGCTTGCTGCCTACCCCCGAGCGGCCGCTGACGGTCAGCCGGTGCAATCCCTTGGCCAGGTTCACCGGGATGTAGCGCGGCTGGTACTTGCCGTCGTTGACGCTGTAGAGGGTCTTGCCGTCGACTTGCAGCTTCACGCTGCCGTTGTGCCACAGTTGAAATTGATGCACTTCGGTGTCATCGACGTCGAAATAACCCTGGAAGATGAACGGCTCGTTGGCCCCCACCCCCGCCACGCCCAGCCAGCCCGGATCGGCCGTCGTCTGAATCGGCACGATGCGATTGTTGGCCAGCCGCAACAGGAGTCCTGGCACGAGCTCGCCCCGCGGCGGCGTCACCGCCGGCAGCGGTGCCGGAGGCTCGACCGTGATCTCGACCGGCGCAGGCGTGACCCGATCGCGGTAGGCCGTGCCGGAGACAGCGACCGCCTGCAAGCCGACCGGCCCCAGCCCCAACACGGCCGGATTCAGTTTCACCTGGCCTTGCTCGCCGGTCACCTGGCCCAGCAGCCGTCCGTTGTTGAGCACATAAATCTGCTTCATGCCAGGGGCCTTCAGGTCGACCGTGAGCGTCTGGCCCCAGCGGACCTTGCCGGAAGGTTGCGTGGTCATCGTGGCACGGTGGCCCTGGTTATCGACGGTCACCGGGATGACGGCCCGGCCCTGCGAGGCAATGGGACCGCTCTCGACGGCCACCACGCGCAGCTCGTGATACCCGTCGTGGTCGGTCGTGGTATCCCAGGTGAGGGTTTCGCCGGGATTAACGCGTCCGGCGCGGCGTCCATCGACAAACAACTCGAAGTGGCCGATCTCGCCCCCGCGCGGCAGACGTGCCTGCGGCTTAAGCTCAACCGTCGACGAGACCGTGGCGCCCGGCTCGACGCCCGAGACGGCAACCTGCGGAATATTGGCCCAGGGCCGGCACAAGGCGTCGCCGACGATCAGCAACTGGGTCGGAGCCCACACGGCCTGATAGTACGATTCGGCCAGCGTGCAGCCACTGGCGTAGTACACGAAAATGTTGGCCGAGGCGAACTTGTTGGCGATCAGGTAGGGCTCGATCACGGTGCCCGCGCTGCCGGCCGCGCCGTAGCGGAGAAACTCCGTCAGCGGGGTCTGCGACGAGTTCTCGACCATGATACCGCCGAAACTGGTGAGGTTGTCGCAGATGGCTCCCGGCACGATCGTGCTGCGGGTGGCCGCCCAGCTAAAGTCTTCGGCGCCGGAGAGCAGCCCTGCCACGTCGGAGGCGCCCTGCGGCATGCTGGTCGAAATCGTCTGGCCGCGAACGCCCAGTTTGTCTAGCGCGGCGATCACGGCCGGAAACTCATCCTCGCGCTCCTTGCTGCGGATGTTGCTGGTGCTCGTGAAATAGATGGTGCCCGGGGGACGGGTGCCGTCGGCCCCGGCGCTCCGCTTGAGGTAACCAACAGCTTCCTCGACGGAGTTGCCCCGGCCGCTGGTGACGGCCAGCATCGTCGAGAGCATGTAAGGCTGGCCGCCGGCTTCCAACAATTCGCCCTGGTTGCCCCAGCCGTACCAACTGCGAAAGCCGTGCACGGGATCGGGAGGGCGGCGATCGAACTTGGGATGCCCTTCGCGCTGCTTGACGAAGCCGCGCATGTAGTGATTGATGCTGAAGTCCATCATCAGCGGCGTCTTGAGGAACAGCAGGTTCCACAAGTACGTGGCCGAATTGATCGAAGCGCTGGGGCTGGCCTGAGCCGGCAACTTGGGCGCGTCGGCAAAGTCCTTGGTGAGGTTGATGGCGTAGGGAAAGTCGCTCGAGTAGACGATGTAGTCGATCTGTCGGTAGATGCCCCGTTTCTCCGCCGTCTCGAGCGCCGGAATCAGAATCTCTCGGCGGAACGTCTCGGCATCCGTGCTTTCGAATCCCCCGTTCCAGTTCAAATACAGAACATTGTTCGCCGGAATGTTGCGCACTTGAATAAAGTGATTGGCCACTGTCAGCGAGGCCCAACTCGACGCGTTGACGACGACGAACACGTTCTCCGGCCCGCCCCCAGCGCAGGCCTGACGAGGACACACGATTGCCAGAATCGCGGCCAGCAGCAAGCAGAGTCTCGGCAACAGGTGATTCAAGGAGTCGTCGAGGGTTCGAGAAGACCGGATCGGCGGCAGCGTGCGACTGCCCTGGATCATACGTGTCCGGCGCCGCACGGGCCACCGGCAAACCGAATTCACATCGTACCCGGCGCCACGGCCACCGGCGCTCGCTGGGCGTCGCTACTTCTTCCCCAGCTTGCGCTGGGCCTGAAAAAATTGTGTCAGGATCTCGCCACACTCCATGCATAGCACGCCGCTGACCGTTTGCGGACGATGATTCAAACGCGGATCGGCCAACAGTTGATAGAGCGTGTTGACCGCTCCGGCCTTCGGATCGGGCGCTCCGTAGACCACCGCCGGCAGCCGGGCTTGCAGGATGGCGCCGGCACACATGGGACACGGCTCGAGCGTCACGTACAGCGTGCATCCTTCCAACCGCCAACTGCCTAGGGCCTCGGCCGCCTGCGTGATGGCGATCATTTCGGCGTGGGCCGTCGGATCGTGCAGTTGCTCGCGCTGGTTGTGGGCCGATGCGATCACGCGGTCCTGGTGAACGATCACGGCGCCGACGGGCACCTCTTCCTCGGCCATCGCGGCCTGGGCCTCGGCCAGCGCCATTCGCATGAAGTATTCGTGCACGAGAACCTCGGGGCCGGGTGCGTTTCACCCAATCGCTAAGCGTCGCGGCGCGCAGGCGCGATCAATCGCGCAGGCCGATTGCTTGCATCAACTTATCGGTCTGTTGGTAGGCCTCTTCGACCCACTCGACGATTTTTTCCGGCTCGGGCGAATATTCCAGTTCGATGGAAACGGCCCGATCTCCCAGCTCGAGCGACTTGATCTCGCTGAGATACGGCTCGAACCCGACGACGCCGCGGCCCGGCGGCAGGTCGCCGTGGACCTTGCCGTCGCAATCGGACAAATGCACGTGTCCCACGCGGCCTCGCAGCCGCCGGATCTCCTCGGCCGGCACCTTCGAAAGAACCAGGTGCGAGATGTCGAGATTCGCCACCACGCTGGGCAGGTTCACGTCGTCGAGAAACCGCTCCATCGTGTCGACGTCGCGCACCAGCGACAGCGGGAACGGCTCGAGCTCCAGGGCGATCTCGAGGCCCAATTCCCCGGCCCGCTCGCCCAAAGTACGCACGGCGTCCACGCCCAACTGCCACTGCTCCTCGGGCGGAATCACCTCGCGATTCCAGATGTACTCGCCAATCACCAGCAGCACGTTCTTGGCCTGGTACTCGTAGGCCAAGTCGAGATACGCCCGCACGCGGTGAATGTGGAAGTCGCGCACCGTGGGATTGAAGTCGATCAACCCCACGGCCACGCAGGGGAGCGACACGATCGGCAGCCCCAGCGCGTCGCAGCGATCCTTGACCAGCCGCCGCTCGCGCACGTCGAGCGCGAGAGGATCGGTGAAGATATCGATCGAGTCGAAACCGATTGCTTTCGTCTTTTCGAGCCCGAACTCGGTCGGCCGCTCAGCCTGCACCCAGGCGCTGTTGATCAGTCCAAGTTTCATCGCGCTTGCGCCTGTGCGGGTTCGGGAGGTTTCCACTGCTTGATGGCGTCGTCGGAAACCTTCGCCAGCGGCGTGTAGCGCGGGTGACGCGATTCCTTGTAGGGGTCGTTGAGGGCCGCGTTGTAGCAACAGATCAGCGACCAGCGGGGATCTTCCGAACGGTTTTGATCCGAGCGATGCAAGAGGTTGCAGTGAAAGAACAGGGCGTCGCCCGGATTGGCCTCGACGTGGACCAGCTTGAGCCGCTCGAGCGCCGCGCCGACGATCTCCATATCGGCCCCGGTCTGGTCGCCGGTCTTGCCGTGTTCGACCCGGCCCATCAGGTGCGAACCTTCGAGCACTTGCAGGCAGCCGTTTTTCTGCGTGGCCCGATCGACCGCGATCAGGCAACTGGCCAACAGCGGGAACAGGCAGCCGTTGTGGTACCAATAGCCGTAGTCCTGGTGCCACTCCCAGGCCCCGCCCACGCGCGGCTCCTTGAGCATCATCTTCGTGTGGTAGTGATAAACCTCGCCGCCCAGAATTTGCTCCATCCGATCCACCACGCGGGGCGAGCGAGAAAACATGCCGTACAGGTTGTCGCCGGCCTCGTTCCACAGCGTGAGCTTCGTGACCTGCCCCGTGGAGTCCTTCCGGCCCGCGGCACCCGTTACGAGTGCCTGGTCGCTGCGGGCGTAGTCGAGCAGGATGCGCATCTCTTCGACGTCGAAAAGCTGCGGCACCAGGAGGTATCCTTTTTCGTGATACTCGGCCAGTTCCTCGGGGGTGAAGCGAGTGGCGAGGGGCATGGGTTCCTCGGTGGTGATGCTGCGAAGCAGGGCAGGGGACGCCGTCGCCGGTGGCTCCGGGCGAACGATGCTGAACAGGACTCACGATGCAGGCTGGTTTCGTCTACATTTTTTATAACAACTTCGCCGCCCGAATTCAGCCGCCGCCCTGCCCTGCTCAATGACCGAAGCCCAAGAAACCAACTGGTCGAAGCGCCTTAGTGTGGCGGTTCTGGGCGTCTATTGGCTGGTACTGGCCACGGCGACGCACGTTCCGCAGATCGAGCCGCCGCTCGGCGTGCAGCCCAGCGACAAAGTGGAGCATGTGGCCGCCTTCGGGCTGCTGGCCGTGCTGCTGGCGCTGGCGTGGTCGCATTTCACGGCAATGACCTGGCGCAGCTACGCGGCCATCCTGGCGGTGATTGCCGTGTATGGCGCCGTGGACGAAATCACGCAGCCGCTGACCCGGCGAAACGCCGACGTGATGGATTGGCTTGCCGACGTGACCGGAGCGATCGCCGGTCTGGCGGTCTTTGCGATCGCACGCCGCCTGCGGGCCCGCTGAACGACGGACAACGTGTGCTAGTGGTTCGGCGTGGGGGGGCGAAAGTCGGCCAGGTCGATCGACTTGAACCAGGCAATCGTGCGTGTCAGTCCCTCTTTCAGCTTCACCTGGGGTTCCCAACCCAGGTGCTTCTTGGCCAGCGTGATGTCGGGGCGGCGCTTCGTCGGGTCGTCGGCCGGCAACGGGCGATAAACCAGCTTCGATTTCGAACCGGTCAGTTCGATCACCAGGTCGGCCAATTGCTTGATGGTGAACTCGTCGGGATTGCCGATGTTCACCGGACCCACGAAGTCGTCGGGGCCGTTCATCATCCGCATGATGCCTTCGATCAGGTCGTCGCGATAGCAGAACGAGCGGGTCTGTTCGCCCTCGCCGAAGATCGTGAGATCTTCGCCGTGCAGCGCCTGCCGAATGAAGTTCGACACCACGCGCCCGTCGTAGGGGTGCATGCGTTCGCCGTACGTGTTGAAGATGCGCACGATCCGCATGTTGACGCCGTTGGTGCGCCAATAGTCCATGAAGAGCGTCTCGGCCAGACGCTTGCCCTCGTCGTAGCAGGCCCGGGGGCCGATCGGGTTGACGGCGCCGCGATACGATTCGGTCTGGGGATGCACTTCCGGGTCGCCGTAGACTTCGCTGGTCGAGGCTTGTAGCACCTTGGCTTTGCAGCGTTTGGCCATGCCCAGCACGTGGATCGCGCCCAACACGGAGGTCTTGGTCGTCTTGATCGGGTTGAACTGATAGTGCCCCGGCGAGGCCGGACAGGCCAGGTTGTAGATCTCATCGACTTCGAGCCAGATCGGCTGCGTGACGTCGTGCCGGATCAGCTCGAAATTCGGACGCGCGAGCAAGTGCGCAACGTTCGACTTCTGGCTGGTGAAGAAGTTGTCCAGGCAAATCACGTCGTGGTCCTGGTCGACCAGCCGCTCGCAGAGATGCGACCCCAGGAATCCGGCTCCGCCGGTGACAAGCACGCGTCGGTTCGTGGGCATGATGATTGGCTTTTCTCTCTCGCCCCTTGGTATGCCCCTCCGAGCGTTGGCGGCGGCGGAGGGAGTGGTCAGGCCTTGTGGATCTTCTGCCGGTCCTGGGTCACGTTCTTCGTGGCGTTGCGCGTGTCGATCACGAGCTTCGCATGCTTGACGATGAAGCCGTAGTCGTACGCGGAATGATCGGTCGCGATCAGCACCAGGTCCTGGCCCTGCAGGAAGTCGGGCGTCAGCTCCCGGCTGTGCATCTCGGGAACGTCGTGGTGCCGCATCCGCGGCAGAGTGGGAACGTGCGGATCGTTGTACGTCAGCTCCGCATGCGCCTCGCGCAACAGGTCCATCAATTCGAAGGACGGGCTTTCCCGCGGGTCGTCCACATCCTTCTTATAAGCTACGCCAAGAATGCAGATACGGCTTCCCTTGATCGGCTTGCCTGCCTCGTTCAGAGCTTCGGCCACGCGATGCACGACATACTGCGGCATGCTGGTATTGATTTCGCCGGCCAGCTCGATGAACCGCGTCGGCAATCCTTCCTTACGAGCGACCCAGCTCAGGTAGAACGGATCGATCGGAATGCAGTGTCCGCCCAGACCCGGCCCCGGATAGAAGGCCTGAAACCCAAAAGGCTTCGTCTTGGCGGCATCGATCACTTCCCAGACGTCGATCCCGATTCGGTCAAAGAGCATCTTCAACTCGTTGACCATTGCGATATTCACCGAGCGATAGGTGTTTTCCAGGATCTTGCAGGCTTCGGCCACCTCGCAGCTTGATACCGGCACGATGTTCACCACGGCATGCGAGTACAGAGCCTCGGCCAGCCGCGCACTCTCGGGATCCATGCCGCCGACGACCTTCGGAATGCCGCTGGCGGTGTAGTTCGGGTTGCCCGGGTCTTCGCGCTCGGGGCTGTAGGCTAGGAAGTAATCGGTGCCCAGCTTCAGGCCGCGGGCCGCCAGGATCGGGGCCACGACGTCGCGCGTTGTGCCGGGGTAGGTCGTGCTCTCGAGCACGATCAACTGGCCGGGGCGGAGCACGGCGGCGATCTGGCGTGCAGTGGCCTCGACGTACTCCAGGTTCGGGTCGCGGCTGTCCGACAAGGGCGTGGGCACGCAGATCAAAAGCGCATCGGCCTCCGCCATCCGGGTCATGTCGGAGGTGGGCGTGAACTTCTTCGACTCGATGCACTCGGCGATCCACTCGGAAGTGATGTGGCCGATGTAGCTCTTTCCTGCCAGCAGCTTCTCGATTTTCGTCGAGTCGACGTCGAAGCCCATCGTGCGAAAGCCGGCCGACACGAAGGCCCGAATCAGCGGCAACCCCACGTAGCCCAACCCCACGACGCCCACGACGGCCGTCTTGTCGCGAATCTCCTCATGCGTAATCGTCATCAGCGCGCAGATCCCGTGGTGCGTGACAGGCGTGGGCCGCGAGCCCCCTCCGGGCCGCCTCACCCCGCTCGCCAAGCCTTTAACCATACCGTGCTAAACGGGCGTTTGCATGCCCCGAGATCGTGAATTTTCGGTTTGTGCAGCCACCCCTGGCCACGCGGACCTGCCCGACCGTTTCATGCCCGAAATCAGGTCCGCGGCTGGAGGAGTTTCGTCGCTGGCAGAGGGTCGCGGGGGCGATCTCGCCTTTACACGGCGCGGACGTTTTGGGTACTTTTCGGCCGCCCCGAAGCCCTTTCCGCGGTCCCCGCCACAGCGAGGTATGCCGATGCTGCGACTTCCCTCCCGATGTGTGCTGCTCGGAGTGTTGCTATCGCTATCGGTGGCATCGGCCGCGGCCGACGACTTTCGTATCGAAACCAAGGTGTACGTCGGCAAGAGCAAGGAGCCGGTCAGCCAGAACACGACGCTGTTTCGTGCCGGCTATGTCTACGACTATCTTTCCGGGCCCGAGCGTGTGACCGTCTTCGATCAGCGCGGCGGCCGGTTCGTGCTGCTGGATCCCGAGCGCAAGCTGCGGGCCGAGGTGAAGACCGAGGAAGTGCGCGAACTGCTCGAGCAGCTCCAGGATCTCGCCGGGCGAAGCTCCGACCCCACCATGCGGTTTGCGGCCCATCCCGAGTTTAAGGTCACCTACAAAGACGAGGAGCTGAAGCTGGACAGCCCTCACATGACGTACGAGCTCAAGACGATGGACGCCGTCTCCGACGAAGCGGCCCAGCAATACCACGAATTCTCCGACTGGTACGCCCGCTTCAATACGATGGCGCAGCGCGGCTCGGCACCCCCGTTTCCGCGGCTGCAAGTCAATGCCGAGCTGGCCAAGCGCGGACTCGTGCCGACGTCGGTGCACCTGAGCACGCGGGGCGTCAAGGCCCACACGGAGCACTACGTCTCCTGGCGGCTGCTGGATAGCGACCATCGCCGCATCGCCGAGACGGCCAACCAGCTCGCCACCTTTCAAGAGGTCGATTTCGAGGACCTCCAGGCTCCGGCCATCTCGAAGCGGTAGACCCCGCGTCGCGGTTTTTTCCCAAGACGCGGCAAACGCAGGGGCTGAACGCGGCCTGCTCAGCAGTTAAGATGGTGGGATTCCATGCACCCAAGGAGCCCGCCACCATGCCCCGACTGTTCGTTGCCGCTCTGATCCTCCTGCTCGCCCCCGCGGCGTGTCGTGCCGCCGAATTCACGGTCGATAAGACCGACGACGGCGTGGCCGTCAAAGTCGACGGCAAGCTGTTCGCCGACTACCTCTTCAAGTCGGGCAGCAAGCCGGTGCTGTGGCCGCTGATGGGTCCCACCGACAAGCGGATCACCCGGGCCTGGCCGATGGAGAAAGACGTGCCCGGCGAGACCGACAAGGATCACCCGCATCAGCGTTCGATGTGGTTCTCGCACGGCGACGTCAACGGCATCGACTTTTGGAGCGAAGGCAAGGGGCGGATCGAACATCGCGAGTTGGTCGAGGCCGAGGGCGGACCGCAGGCCACGATCGTCACCAAGAACGACTGGCTCAGCCCCGACGGCAGCGAGCTGATCTGCCAGGATGAACGCCGCTACACGTTCCACGCAGATGGCGACCGCCGCTGGATCGACGTCGAGATCGACATCGAGGCCGCCGATGGCCCGGTCGTGTTCGGTGACACGAAAGAAGGCTCGTTCGGTGTGCGCGTCGCATCGAGCATGCGCGTGCAGCAGGGCGTCAAAGTCGTGGGCCGCATCGTCAACAGCGAAGGGCAGGAGAACCTGGCGGCCTGGGGCAAGCCTGCTGCGTGGGTCGACTACTCGGGGCCCGTCGAGGGCGAAACACTCGGGGTTGCCATCATGAACCATCCCGAAAGTTTCCGCTTTCCGACGCACTGGCACGTGCGCGTCTACGGCCTGTTCGCGGCCAATCCGTTCGGCCTGAGCGACTTCACCGGCGGTGAGTCCAACGGCGAGTACACGCTGCCCGAGGGCGAAACGCTGAAGCTGCGTTATCGCGTGCTGCTGCACAAGGGCGACGAGAAGGAAGGCCGCGTCGCCGAGATGTTCGAGCAGTACTCGAAGTAGCTCGAAAGACCGCACGCTGTCGCACAGGCGCGTTGCTCTCGCGTATCTCTTTAGGCGCGAGTTTTCGGGTAAGTGCTGCGCGCGACCGGCACGCTTTCGCCATGGCCCCTGCATTTCGCCGACTAACAAACTTCTAAAAATTACCCTACTTGTTGCAGAGCCTTCTGCCAATCGGCCGATAGCAGTTCTTGTTGGGGTTTAACCCAGACTATCTATCCCGCAAGCGGGCCTTCATCTTCTCTACAACACCCCGCCTTGCGACTCACAGGAGAAAGCAAGCGCCCATGATCACCCCTGCTACGGTGATACAAAACTTGGACGAATTAAGAGACTACGTCAAAAACATTCTGTGCCATCAAAGTCAACTTGAGGTCGATGCGTTCCCCCTCACAGAGAGAGTCCTGGTTCGAGCGGACGAGCCGTGTGGCATCTTTTTCTGCCTGCACGGTCCCCGGTCGGTGAAGCTCTCGGCGATCTGGGAGACGCAGCGCAACACGGTTCTGTTTTACGGATCGACAGGCGAGCGGTTCCACAAGATTCACCTCGATGAAGCGCCGCAACTCGTGCTGGCTGCGGCCTGAAAACGAGTGCGGCCGAGCCTACGGCGTGCGTCAGGCGTCCATCCAAATCCGCGCTTGACAGGCGCGCGCCGGATAGTATACATAACTTCACTACTAAGCGGATTTGATCATACACGGAGGTAAGGTCGATGCTGGTGCTATCACGGCGGGAACGCGAGCGGATCAAGTTGGGCGATTCGATCGTGGTGACGGTGGTCCGCGTGGTCGGAGACAAGGTTCGGCTGGGCATCGAAGCTCCGCCCGAAGTGCTGGTACTGCGCGACGAACTCGAGCCCCGTGTGCCCGGCAGCACTCCGGCGGTCGAGTCGTAGCGGGGAAGCTTCGGCCCCGAGAGGGCGCGCGGCTCTTCGAGCCTCAGCATGCTAGCGAACAAGCCTGCTAGCGGGCGATGCGGACGAAGGTCTTCAGCAGGATGCCGACGTCGCCCCAGAAGGTCGCCTCGGCAATGTACTGCCGGGCCATGGCGATCTTGTCAGGCAGAATTCGTTCGGCATATTCGCGCTCGGGATCCTCGGCCACGGCAAGCTGCTCGGCCTCGTCGCGGTACTTGACCGAGGCCGGGTCGGTCAGGCCCGGGCGCACCGCCAGCACGTGGGCGTAGTCGTCGCGAAACATCTCGACGTAGCGAGGCACCTCGGGGCGCGGGCCCACCAGGCTCATGTCTCCTCGCACGACGTTGATCAACTGCGGCAGCTCGTCCAGCTTGGTCTTCCTAAGCACCCGGCCCACGCGGGTGATGCGCGGATCGGCGCCGAACGTGATCTGCCCGCCGCGTTTGGGGGCGTCGGCGACCATCGTGCGGAACTTGTAAATCCGAAACGCTCGGAAGCTTCTCCCCATCCGCTCCTGCTTGAAGAACACCGGCCCCGACGAATCGAGCTTTACGGCAACCGCGGCCGCCAACAGAAAGGGACTCGCCAGCACCAGCCCCAGGCCCGAGGCCAACAGGTCAAACGTGCGTTTCGCGCAGGCATAAAGCGGCCGACGCTGCACGGCAACGTCCGATGGGCTCGGGTTCGTGGCGGGCGTGGAACTCAAACGGCGGTCTCTTCGCGGGTGTACTCTAGAACTGCCGAAAATAGCTGGATGGATCTGCTTCGCGCGTACGGGGTCGCCAGTAGGTTTCCGCCTCGCGGTCGAAGCGGCGTCCCAGCGGGTCGCGCCCCGCAAGTCGCATGACCAACCCCATCGGCGTGATCAGCAGAAAGTATATCGTGGCGATGACCAGGTGGGATACCAGCCAGCCCAGCGGATAGGCCGCCCACATCCACACCAGATACACGCCCCGCGCCGTCCGAGGCGATACGGCCCCCAATACGATGCTGAGGGCACCTACCGCGCCAAGCACGGCGGCTGCGCTCCACGAGGCGTAGCCCATCACCGCCACTACGGCCAGCACGAAGCAGGCCGCCGGCAGCCAGCCGAAAGCGAAGTGGCGTACTTCGCGCTGGCTGGGATCGCGTTTGAGCTCAATCAGAGCCATGAGCCTAACCCTGGCCGAATCGGCTGGTGCCTACCCGGCTACGATGCGAGGCGGCCGGCGACTTTTTCTCCAGCACGAATCGCTCCAGAACCAGCACGTCGATTCCTGTTTCCTGAAAGCAGCGGTACGCCTCGGCCGGCGTGCACACGATCGGCTCGCCGCGCACGTTGAAGCTCGTGTTCACGAGCACGGGACAACCGGTCCTTGCTTCGAAGCACTCCAGCAGTCGTCGCAAGCGGCCATGCCTTGCGTCGACCGTTTGGACTCGGGCCGAGCCGTCGACGTGCGTCACCGCCGGAACGGTCGAACGGCACGCGTGCAGCTTGTCCAAGCCGCGTCGCGGCGCCTCGTCGCGCGCCTCCACTCGCTGTCCGGCCGCCACGGGTGCCACCAGCAGCATGTAGGGGCTGGCCGTGCCGTCTGCCAACTCGAAGTACTCCCCTGCCCTCTCGGCCAGCACGGCCGGACCAAACGGACGGAACGATTCACGGAACTTCACCTTGAGGTTGATCTGCGACTGCATCCCCGCCGGCCGCGGGTCGGCCAGAATGCTCCGCGCCCCAAGCGCCCGTGGACCAAACTCCATCCGTCCCGAGAACCAGCCGACAACCTTCCCCTCCGCGAGTTGGTCGGCCACCACTTGGCATAGCTCGTCGTCCGACTCCAGATAGCGATACTCAGCCCCGGTCGCGTCGAGAAACTGCCGAACCTGCTGCACGTCGCACGATGGTCCTAGCAGCGAGCCCTGCTGGCGATCGGCCGGTTGGGGTTCGCGAGGCCGGTCGAGCAACTGGTGCCAAATGAACAATGCCACGCCAAGCGCCCCTCCCGCATCGCCCGCCGCCGGCTGGATCCAGAGATTCTCGAAGGGACCCTCGCGCAGGATGCGGCCGTTGCCGACGCAATTGAGCGCCACCCCTCCGGCCAGGCATAGATTGCGCATGCCCGTCTGGCGATGAACGTGGCGGGCGGCACGGAGCATGATTTCCTCGGTCACTGCCTGCACCGATGCCGCCAGGTCCATCTCGCGCTCGGTCAGCGGACCTTCCGGCGAGCGGGGCGGCCCGCCGAACAGACGCTCGAAGGCCCGCGAGGTCATCGTCAGACCGTCGCAGTAGCCGAAATACCGCATGTCCATGCGGAACGAGCCATCGGGCTTCAAGTCCACCAGCTTGTCGAGAATCAGGTCGACGTACTTTGGCTCACCGTAGGGAGCCAGGCCCATCAGCTTGTGCTCGCCCGAATTGACCCGAAACCCGCAGAAGTAGGTAAAGGCCGAATACAGCAGGCCCAGCGAGTGGGGAAAGTGCAGTTCGTGCGTTAGGGTGATACGGTTGCCTCGGCCGCGGCCGAAGCTGGCGGTGGCCCATTCGCCCACGCCGTCCAGCGTGAGAATCGCGGCCTCGTCGAACGGCGAGGGGAAGAAAGCGCTGGCCGCGTGCGACTCGTGATGCTCGGCAAACACGTATCGCCGGCGATAGCGATGCCCCAGCCCGCGTGCCAACTCGCGCGGTAGGTGCAGCTTCTGCCGCAGCCAGGAGGGCATCGTGTGCAGAAATGATCGAAACCCGGCCGGAGCGTAGGCCAGGTAGGACTCCAACAGCCGCTCGAACTTCAATAGCGGTTTGTCGTAGAACCCGACGTAGTCGAGATCCTCGGGCCCGAGTCCTGCCGCTTCCAGGCAGTAGTCGACGGCTTGTTGCGGAAACTCGGCGTCGTGCTTGCGTCGCGAGAAACGCTCTTCCTGGGCGGCGGCCACGATTCGGCCGTCGACGACCAGCGCGGCCGCCGCGTCGTGGTAGAACGCCGAGATGCCCAGGATGGCCGTCATGCGAACCTCGCCCGGCAACCCGGCAGTCGTTTAGAACGCCCCGGCGGCATCAGGCTCGATGCTGCCGGCACAGGTCTCGCACGACGCGCGCGACTCGTACTCGTTCGGCGTCCTGCATGCCGGGAAATAGCGGCAGGCTGACGAGCCGCTCCCACAGCGGCGTGGCCACGGGGAACTGTTCGGGCAGCCAGCCGAAACGCTCGCGGTAGTAGGGATGCAAGTGTAGCGGCCGCCAATGGACCGAGCAGCCGATGCCTGCGCCACGCAGCGCGGCGAAGTACGCATTGCGGTCGATGTTCAATCGGTCCAGCCGCAAGCGCACGGGAAACAGGTGCCAGGCGTGAACGCGATTCTCCGGCATTTCGGGCAGTTCGATCTCCTCGACGTCGGCCAGGGCATCGAGATACCACCGCGCACTGTTTTCGCGCTCTTGCCGCATGGCCTCGGCTCGGGCGAGCTGGTGCACGCCGATCGCGGCCGCCACGTCGGTCATGTTGTACTTGTAGCCGGCTTCGACGATCTGGTAGTCCCACGTGCCGCCGCCGCGGTAGCGGTCCCAGGCATCGTGCGATAGCCCGTGCAGCGACATCATGCGCATGCGGTCGGCCAGTTCCTGGTCGTCGGTGACGGCCATGCCCCCTTCGCCCGTGGTGATCGTTTTGTTGGCATAGAACGAATAGCACGTCACTTTGGCCGTGCCCTCACCCGCCCGCTGCCAGGCCGCGTCGGAAGACGGGCGCCAGGCGGCGGGGAAAGCGTGGGCCGCGTCTTCCACGACCCACAAGCCGTGCTTGTCGGCGAATTCGTTGAGGGCTGCCATGTCCATCATCGCCCCGCCCACGTGCACGGGCATGACGCCCACCACGGGCAACGCCTTGCCTTGCGTGGCCGCGATCTGGCCGGAGGCCAATGCCTGGAGCTTGCGCTCGGCGTCGGCCAGGTCCATGTTCTGGGTGGACGGATCGCAATCCACCAGCACCGGCGTGGCGCCCAGATAGCGGACGACTTCGGCCGTGGCGGCAAACGTCATCGTCGGCACGAGCACGGCCTGTCCGGCAGTCAGCCCGAGGGCGTCGACAGCCAAGTGCAATGCCGCCGTGCAAGAGCTGACCGCCAGGGCATGCTGAGCACCTACGGCGGTCGCAAAGTCGGACTCGAATTGCTTGACGCGTGGGCCACTGGTCAACCAACCCGAACGCAGGCAGGCCACGACTTCATCGATTTCCTCGTCGCCGAGAGCGGGCCGGAAAAACGGGACGCTGGTTGTCGGCTTATCGGAAGCGCCAGACGAACGGGTATCAGCGGGACTCAAAACGATGCTCCATCAACTTTGGTTGTATCGCAAGGTACGAGTAACACATCGCTCAGCGGGTGAGCGCCGACATGCTGCCGCGGGGATCCCAGGCACGGCGGCGAAACGCGCTCGCCCAAAAACCGTACAACATCCCCAGGGCATAGGCCAGATGCATGACGGCGATTGCCACCGGCACCAGCAGCGCAACGCGTAGCCCTTTGCGCGGAATCTGCGAAAGCCCGATTGCGCCCAGCGTGGCCAGATATACCGCCGGCAGGGCCAGCGCCACCCAGGGATTCCTGAGCACGATGCCCAGGATGGCCATCACCACGACGGCGAAGTAGAACAATAGAGGCATCACCTGCCTCGGCGTGGTCGGCCGCTTGTGCTTCTTCATCACGGGGATGCGCCAGAAGCTGTATTGGAAGTACTGGCGGAACAATTGCCCGATGCGGCCACGTACGTAGTAGACGTAGCGCACGCGGGGCGAGACGAAACACTTGCCGCCGGCCTGGGTGATGCGGTAGTTCAGCTCGTCGTCCTGGTTGCGGACCAAACGCTCGTCGAACATGCCGATGCGGTCGAACACCCAGCGGCGGAAGGTGGGAAACTGGGCTCCTTCGACATAGCCCTCGTAGTCGGGAAAGCGATGCGTGGCCATGCCCACTCCGGCCGGATGCGACATCGCCACCGCCACGGCCTCGCCAAAGGCGTTCTTGCCGGCATGCACGATCGGCCCACCGGTGACCCAGGCCTCGGGGTGCTCGTCCAACAGTTCAATGTTGCAGCGGATGAAGTCGCCAGCTACTTCGCAGTGCCCATCGATGCGGGTAATGATCTCGCCCCGCGCGGCGGCGATGGCCACGTTCAACCCGACCGGCGTGATGCGTTCGGGATTGTCGACCATGCGGACCTGCGGATACCGCTCAGCATACTCGGCCAGGATGTCCCGCGTGCGATCGTCCGACATGCCGTCGGCCACGATGATCTCCATCGACTCGGCGGGGTAGTCCTGCGCCAGAATCTGATCGAGCGTTCGGGCGATGAAGCCTTCCTCGTTGCGCACCGGAATCACGACCGAAACCAGCGGCAGGCCGTCGCGCTGCAACGTTTCGGACGGAGCGGATGTCTCGGGCGTATCTTGCGGTGTCGACATGATGACGGTTCAGTTCAATTCGAAGCGGCGCATCCAGCGATCGAGCAGCATGATGCGCAGCAGCGCCTGGTGCTGTTCGAGCGACTGTCCCCGCGAGCGGCGCACGTCCGCGGCAAGCTCCCGCGCGGCGTGCGGGTCGGTGTAGGCCCAGGCGGGCGAATCACCGGCAATCACCGCATCGACCAGCGGAGCCAGCGGACCAACGAGCCATCGATCCTGCGGCGTTTCGAAACCGATCTTGCTCCGCCGCCGCAGCGTTTCGTCGGGCAACATGCCGTTCATGCCGCGACGCAATGGCTCTTTGGTCCAGCCGCGATCGTACAGCACCCCCGGCGCGAAGGAGAGGCACATTTCGATCACCGTGTGATCCAGAAACGGATAGCGTCCCTCGACCGAGAACGCCATGAAGTTGCGGTCGTCCCACTTGAGCAACCGCGGCAGCATCAGCTCGCGGATCTCGTACACGCGCCATTCCCGCTCGCCGAGCCGCTCCATTTCGGCTAGCGGGCCGCGGGCCTCGGAGGGCGCACGCCGACGGTCGAGATACCGTTTGAACATGCCCGGCACTTGCCAGACGAGTTCCGGATTGCCGCCGGGCAACAGCGAACCGCCCAGATGGCCGGCCACGTTGAGCAGATGGCATCGACGCGCCATGCGCTGCAAGTGGACGAAGTAGCACTGCCAGTAGCCGGAAAGGACTTCGTCGCCTCCCTGACCGTTGAGCGTCACGGGCACACCCGCTTCACGCGTCAGCCGGGCCACGGCGTAGCCGGCATATTGCGAGAGCGAGCCCACCGGTTCGTCATGCTTCCACAGAAACTCGTCCAGGTCGGCGATGAACGTGTCGGCATCGGGAACGACGAAGTGCGGCGAGGCGGGAACGCGGGCCAGCACCTGGTCGATGAACACGCGCTCGTCGATGGCGTCGCCGGGAAAAACCACGCTGAAGGTGTTGAGCGCCCCCTTGGGCCCCTCGCCGTTCTCGAGCGAAGTGATGCAGGCAGCCACGGCGCTTGAGTCAAGGCCGCCGGAAAGCGCACAGCCCACCGGCACGTCGCTGCGCATGTGCAGCCGCACCGAGTCGTGCAGCGTCTGCCGAAACCGCTCGGCAGCCTCCTCGGGACGTGTGACCGTCTCTTCGACGCGTTCGGGAAACCAGTACGGCTGCGGCGGCGAAAGCTCGAGGGTGTCGAGTTCGAGCACCTGGTACGTGCCGGCCGGAACGGTCTGCACGTCGGCGAAAAACGTCGTGGCGCTGTCCTCGTATCCGGTGGCCAGATAGCGCCGCACGGCCGTCGGGTCGGCCTGCAAGCGGCCACAGGGCAGAGCGCGAAACTGCTTGATCTCCGAAGCGGCGGCCACCATGCCCTGGCGGCGGGTGAAATACAAAGGCTTGATCCCCATGCGGTCGCGGCACAGGATCGCTCGCCGGCGGGGCACGTCGACGATCACCAGGCCCCACATGCCGCGAAATCGCTCGAAGCAAGACGGCCCCCACTCGTCGTAGGCGGCCAGGATCACTTCGGTATCGCTGTGCGAATGGAACGCGTGGCCCGCCTGCTCCAACTCGCGCCGCAGCTCGACGTAGTTGTAGACCTCGCCGTTGTACGTGATCCACAGGCGGTCGCGGTACACCATGGGCTGGCGACCGGCTTCGCTTAAGTCGATGATCGACAACCGGCGATGCCCGAGTGCCACGCCCCATGGCTCCCCGCCCCCGAGAGCGAGGTGCTCGGTGCCCGATCCGTCGGGCCCGCGGTGGGCGACCAGTTCGGTCATCGCCTCGACGGTTCCTGCTGGAACGTCGACGCCGGGCAGTCGGGCAATGGCAACGATACCGCACATGGTTGTCTAGCGATGAACCTGCTCGAGAACGGGACCGCCGATGCTGCCGCCGGCTACCAGCGCCACCTCCTCCAGCAATTCATCGGCGAATCCCTCCAGGCTATGGCTCCGCGCACTGCGCACGCCTTCTTCGATGAGTCGGCGGCGAAGCGACTCGTCGTCCAACAGCCGTTCGATCGCGGCCCCCAGCGACGCCGCGTCGCGCGGCTCGACCAGCAAGCCATTCTTGCCGTCGTCGACCGATGAGGGAATGCCACCGGCGCGGGTGGCCACCACCGGGCAGCCGAACGAACGGGCCTCGACCAGCGTGCGCGGCGTGCCCTCCGACAGGCTTGGCAGCACGTACACGTCGTGGCTGCGATACATCTCGAACAGCGGCTCGCCGAAGTCGAGCATGCCGGCCAGCGTGATGTCGTCGCGAAACGGACTGTGGCGAATCCGCTCGTGGATGCGGGCCTCGGCATTGGTCACCCGATCGGAACCGCCCACCAGCGTCAACTTGAGCGGGCGCTTGCGGCGTAGTGCCTCGAAGGCGTCGAGCAGGTAGTCGACTCCCTTCTCCGGACGCAGATAGCCCACGAAGAGGATTCGCGGCGGATCGCCTAGCCCAAGGTCCTCGCGGGGGCGCATCTCGCGCTCATAGATACAAGAAGAGACCACGACGCGCCCCTCGCGGCAGTCGAGCAGGTCCCACATCTCGCGGCCGTTGGTGGCCACGCGGGTCATCGGCTCGGCGGCCATGCGACGGATGGCTAGGTTGGCGAACGCCGCATAGCGCAGGGCCAGCAGCCGGCGCAGCCCGCGGTAGTCGCTCGACGCCGAAATGATCTGGTAAGGGTTGCTGACCACGTGGACCAGCTTCGGCTTGTTCAAACCCAACAGCGTGGACGGCAACTGAAAGGGTACGCGGATAAATAGTGCGTCGACGGTCTTCACAAACTTCCGCACGGTCCGCCACGTGGGCAGATAGTAGAGTTGCGAACGAGCGACGCTGGACAGCGGCGGAAGCTCGGTCACGTCTTCACGTGGCAGCGACAGCTCGTAGTTCATGCTGCGGTCGAGCTTCGACGCCACCGGCACGCACAGCCGCGTCTGCGGGACGAGCTCGCGAAACCGATCGATCAGCCGGCCCATGGAGTGGTTGCACAACAGTTGGCCCCGCTCGTTGCGCGCGGCAACGACGCACGAAATGACCCCCAGTCGCAGATCCGCTAAAGAGCTGTTCATGAGCACCTATCGCGCAGGCGAGCCGTTATTCGACCCGGCCCCGTGCTTATGTACCAGGTAGTCGCCGACCTGCAAGTGTTCGAGCCCCGAATCGCGCAGAACGCCGAGGGCTTCTGTGGCCGTGCGGACGATCGGGTAGCCGTGCAAGTTGAAAGACGTGTTGAGAATCACCGCCCGGCCGGTGCGACGCTCGAACGCGCTCAGGATATCGTGCATGGCCGGGTTCTGCCCCCGCGAGAGAATCTGCGCTCGGCAGGTCAAATCGGCATTGTGCACTGCCGCGATCAAGTCGCGGAAATTCTCGCGCGTATCGAACGTCATCATCATGAACGGGCTGCGTAAGTTTTTCGGATTCTGAATGTAGTCGTGTTGCCGTTCCTCTTTGACCATCGGAGCAAAAGGCATCCAGAAGTCGCGCTTCTTGACCATCTGGTTGATCACCCGCACGACGTCCTGCGAGCGGGGATCGGCCAGAATCGAGCGATTGCCCAAGGCTCGGGCGCCGAACTCCATCGAACCGGCACAGCGAGCCACGGGCTTGCCCTCGGTGAGCAGCTCGGCCACGGCTTCGGCGATGTTATCGGGCTTCTCGTAGCAGAATCCGCTCTTCTCGATCGCCGCCAGCACGTCGTCTTCGGCCGGGGCGTCGGCCAGGTAAAAATGATTGAGCGGCTGGACCGCCTCGTCGCCGTACTGCCTGGCGGCTTCAAGATAGTAGGCCCCCAGCGACAGGGTCTCGTCGCCGCACGAAGGAAAAGCCTCGAAGAGCTCGACTTCGGGCAACTCGGCGATGCGCTTGTTCGCCTTCACGTTCATGAACACGCCGCCCGCGGCGAGCACCTTGCGCACGCCCGTGGCCCGCACCGCGTGCTGAACCCACTCGCTGAGCAGATCCTCGGTAAAGCGCTGCAGGCCGGCGCAGACGTAGTCGAAGCGCATGCCGCGCAGATCGCGTTCCAGCCGGCGGTAGAGAAAGTTCGTCTTGCGGTGGGTCGTGCGTTCGAACCCGAGTCCGTCGGGCCGCAGCCACAAGTATCGGCGGAAGACTTCAGCGGTTTCCTGCGCCGCGCGATCCGAGGCGTAGGGTCCCATGCCCATCAATTTGTACTCGTGTTCCAGCGGCACGAACCCCATGCCGTAGGTGACCCAACTATAGATCGATCCCAGCGAGTCGCCTTGGTCGGTCTCAGCCAGCTTTTCGCACTGGCCGTCGCCCCACACGCGCACCGAGGCGCAGATATTGTCGCCCACGCCGTCGCACGTCAGCACGAGGTACTTGTCGCTCGGCGACGTGCGCAGCCCGTAGTAGGCCGTGGCGGCGTGGGCCAGATGGTGGTCATAGTGCGCCACGGGCATGTCGCCCAGGCCGACCTCGGCCAGATGCCCGCGAAGCTTGTCCTGCCCATAGTTGGGATTGAGCGTAAGCACGAGCGGAATGGCGACCTGCTGCCGGATGCGACCGCTGAAGGTCGACTGCCGGCGATAGGCCTCGATCACATCCTGGCGGCTGTGGTACCGGCAGAGCACCTGGTTTCCGCCGTAGGTCAGCGCAAGGAGGTCGTCGCGCGTGGCCCCCACGTGTGCCATGCAGGCGGCGATGGCATGGCGGGGGAAGCCCCAGTAGTTCTTCTCGCCGGTGAGCCGCTCTTCCTGCACGGCGTGCAAAATTCCCGATTCGTCGCCGATGGCGACGCTGGCATTATGTCCGGCATGCAAGCCAAGTATGTAACGGGACACGGTTGGTCTCCTAGGGCGAACTCACCCGGCGAACATGCAGGGGGCAACGACACGCGCGGGCGAGCGCTCGGAACGGTGAGCAGGGATGGATAGCGTTTCGTGTTGGACCGGCTGTAGAGCCAAAAGTGGACGCTGGAAGGCCCGAGCCCTAGGCGCTGGTGACCGCCGGCGCGCCGACCGGCGCGGCGCCGGCCGAGGTGCGCTTGATAGGCAAGGGGACCTCGCGAAGCTTCTCCGCCCAGATGAAATACCCGATGCAGAGGCCCAGGCCGATGTTGCAGGACGGATTATAAAGCACTTCTCGGGTGAACAATCCGCGCACGGCCCATAACAAGACCATCATGCGCATCAGGCGTCGGGCCTCGCGGGCCGGATCGTCTTTGCCGCCGTACGAACTTCCGTCGCGGAGGACGGGAAAATACATGGTCAGAGCCACGGCCAGCATGGCTGCAAAGCAGATCAATCCGCTGCCGGCGGCAATGTGCGCGAACACGTTGTGCGAGTCGAGCAGCGTCATGTGATGCGAAGAAGCCTGCTGCGTGTTGCGTCCGATCTCTCGGGGCAGCTCCTGCGGCGAGACCCCGATGACGGGATTCTCCAGCGCGATCTCGGCGCAGGTCTTGAGAATCTTGATGCGGTTGGTATCCGATGAGTTCCCCTCGACCGTCTGCCGCATGCGCTCGTTGAGCGCAGCCGTGTTTCCATAGTTGATCATGAACAGCACCACGGCTCCTGCCACGGCACCGATGAGCAGCAGCCCTTTGCCGCGCCGGTCCCAAAAGAGCATCAGACCGATGATGACCACCCCCAGGTAGCCCGAGCGATTGGCACTCATGAAGATCGCCGCCACGGCCATGATGGAACAGACGACCAGTGCACCGCGGATGATCCACGGCACGGAGGTCAACCGGACGGTGATGAATCCCGCCAGCAACAGCATGGGCAGAGCGTACAGCGAGTAGGTATTCTTGTTGGCCCCGTCCATGATCTCGATGCCGGCAGTCGACGTGTCCTCTTGCATGCCTCGATAGGCCAGGATGGCGACGGCGATCGCCAGCCCCAGGGAAGCGGCAACGAAGTCGCCGCGCGTGCGCATCAGCAGCGCAAAGGTAATCATGGTCACGACGGCCGCGCCGATCTTGATCACTTCGCCCACAGGAGGCGTGCCCCCGTTGAACAACGAGAAGCAGTACATGAGCGTAAAGACCACAATCGCCGCCAGGATACGCGCGGGAAACTCGCCGAGCCGCGTCAGCGCGACTAGCGGAAAGGCCAAACCCACGGCTAACAGATAGGGGTGCAAGGCCAATCCGAAGATCTCGGGCCGCATGCTCCGATATCCGGAGCCGACAACCAGCACGCCGATCAGAAACAGCCACATGCCGCCCAGCGTGACGCCCTGGCCCTTGAGCTGGTTGTCGGCCAGCGCGCGGTGCGGTGCCGTGGGCGCAGCAGGCACAGGGAGCGTGGAAGTCGAACTCATGGATGGGGGTAATCGTGAATGCGCCCACGACAACAGGTCGCGCCGGCGCGTCTTCTCTGGGGGGGTCCGATACCGTTATTGTACCATTTCGCGGTCTGCCCGGTGGCCGTTTTTGCTCTTGAACGAGCGATACGCCCGGGCCGCTAGCTTTTCGCCCACGGGGCCCAAGGCCAGCAATGCCCCTAAGAGGCGTGCATTTCGATTGCCGCGTACCACCTGGGGGTAAGTCGCGCGGCCAAAGTCCAGGATCCGGCGGGCTCGCACGCGACCGCCCTGGGCCAGCGTCGCCAGTCCGTGCCGGGCGATGTCGTACTCGATGAATGCCCCCAGCACGTCGTCTCGCGTCAGTCCGATGCGTTCGAGCACGGCAGCGTCAAGTTCCAGAGTGGAAACGTACTCGTCGACGAGGAACTTCAGCGCCCCGGCCGCCCCCTGCTGGGCGAACTGGTTGCCGCCGTGCCACCGATAGGCGAACAAGCGGCTGTCGACGAAGTAGGCCATGTCGGCCTGAGCCAGCACCTTCCAGTGGAACCACTTGTCGGGATTGTACAACCGCCCGCCGCCGTAGCCTTCGACCCGGCGATACAGGTCGGCGTCGTAGGCCGTCGCCGCAAAGTTGAACGGATTGCGCATCTGCAGCAGCCCGCGCCGCAGCAACTCGCCGGCAGACACGCCGTAAACCGGTACCCCGAGCAGTTCTTCCAGCTCCCCCTGACGATCCTCGGGCTTCCAGAGATTGTTGGGGCCCGTCTGATCGGTGACGCGATCCTCGGCGTCGATCACTTCCCAACTGCAACTGGCGATCGCCGCGCATCCCTGTTCGCGGAGACGGCCGAACAGCTTGCGATACGCGGCCAGTGCGCCGGCGCGCATCAGGTCGTCGGACGAAAGCATGATCATCACGTCGCCGGTCGCCATACCGGCCGAGCGATCCAGGTTGCCGGCGAAGCCGACGTTGCAGGCGTTGATGTGCAGGCGGATGCGGGGATCGTTAAACCCTTTGACGATCTCGACCGAACGGTCGGTGCTGGCGTTGTCCGAGATCAGAATCTCGAGATCTGGATCGTCCTGGTCGAGCACGCTCTGGATCGTGCTGCCCAAGTAGCGCTCGTAGTTGTAGTTGGGAATGCAAACTGAGAATTTCATTTCGGACTACTCACTGGCACGAGCCGCCACGGGCGCCGCTCGCTTGAAGGCTTCCGCTTGCCCCAACGGGCGGCGCAAGGCTTGGGCATACACGTTCAACATTCTCGACACGCAGGCATCGAGCGAATACTCCTCTTGGGCCCGCTGGCGGCCCGAGCGGCCCAACTCGTCGCGAAGTTGCGGGTCGCGCAACAAGCGTTCGATCTGAGCCGCCAGGTCCTGCGGATCGTCGGGGCGGGCCAACAGACCCGTGCGGCCGTCGACGATGATCTCGGCCACGCCACCGCCGCGGGCCCCCACCACGGGCAACCCCGCGGCCATCGCCTCGACCACGATGCGGCCGAACGACTCGCCGTCGGCCGGATGGACCAGCACGTCGAGCTGCGACATGATCTCGGCCGGGTCGGCGACAAAGCCGGGCCACTCAACGCGGCCCGTCAGACCCAGCCGCTGCACTTGGGCATGCAGCCCGTCGACGTAGGCATCGCCGGAAACGGTGCCGCCTCGTGACGGATCTCGACCGTAGATCCGCCAGGTGACGTCCAGTTCGCGCGGCACGCGCGCCGCGGCATCGATGAACAGCGGATGTTTCTTCACCCGACTGGTGAGGTTGCCGATCATGCCCACCACGAGCCCCTGCTGGCGGGCCGAACCGGTGCGCGGTCGATAGCATGACAAGTCGATGCCATTGGGAACGATCTCCAACAGGTCGTCGTCGATCCAGGATCGCACTTGCGCGGCGCTGGCTTGCGAGTTGGCCACGACCTTCGAGGCGTAGTCGCGCATGTAGCGGCCGAACGAGGGACCCTCGTACGGCAACCGATAAGGCTGCCCCGGACCGACCAATTCGCGCAGATGCCAGACATGGGGCAAACCCAGCCGTCGCGCGGCCAGCCCCCCCTCGGGCGTGAGAATCGTGTTGGTATGAATCAAGTCCACGCCCCACTCGACCGCCTTGCGGGCCACGCGCGCGGCCGACGCGTGGGACCAGCCGGTCGTGACAATCTGCTTCAGCTCCGAAAGCGGGCGACGCCAACGCGGCACGCGAAGCTTGCGGTTCCACCAATAGAGCGGAGCAAACTCGACGGCTCCTTGCATCGCCTCGCACAAACTCTGCCGCTCGACTTCGGTACCGGCCGGATAGCAGACGGCGCAGGCGCCGATGCCTTTGCGAGTGAGCGCCTCGGCGAGCGCAATCGTGCTCATCGCCGCCCCGCCGCCGGCAGCGTTCATTACAAACAGCACGCGTCGTGGCCGGCTGGTGGTTTGCGCCTCAACCATGGTACTCGCGTTCGAAGTGGGCCAGATCTTCAGGCGTGCCCAGCACCCAAACCTGCTCGACCGGATTGATGCGTACGTCGGCCCCTTCGCGAATCAGCCGGTTGTAGAGGGGAGCCACGTAGAACTCGTTGCCGGATCGATCGTTGTCGGCAATCATCGCTTCGGCGTGCCGCACGAAGTCGGAGCCGCGGCTGAAATAGTACAGCCCCGTCGTGGCCCACTCGGAAATCCGCTGCTTCTCGGCCGTTTCCAGTACGCGCCCCTGGTCGTCGGCGCGGGCGAAGCTCCACTTGTCGCCCTCGGCCCGGAACACGTCGAGCACCCCGGCCACACCGGGCGGAAACGCCTTGAGCGCTGCGGCCAACGTCGTGGCGGCATACGTGTCGGCATTGAAGATCAGCAACGGGTCGGCGTTGTCGATGTATTGCTTGGCGCAGAGCACCGTGCAGGCCTGGCCCTCGGTTACGTGGTCGAGCGCCACGATCTGCGGATCGTACGCCGCGTAGCGCGAGCAGATGTCTTGTTCCAGCGCCCGCTCGGCGAGGTGCTCGGCGAGACAGATGAAGATCAACTGCCGGGCCATGGCCAGCGGCAGTCCGTCGGTGGCCCAGGCGTACATCGGCTTGCCGCGCACCGGAATCAGCGGTTTGGGCGTCTCGATGCCGATCTGGGCAAAGCGACTGCCGCGGCCGGCCATGGGCATGACGATGTTCATGAACGTTGCGCGTCGGGGGCAGACTGGCCGGCGGCCTTGCGGTGTTCGGCGCTATCCGGCAGGGTCGATCCGTCGCCGGCGATCAGGTCCCACGACTGGAACCGCCAGGCGTTGTCGTCGATGTAGATCTGGGCGTGCGGTTTGCCGAAGTGGATTTCGTCGTAGGGAATCTCGTGCCGGGCGAGCCAATCGAGCGTGACCGCCCCCTGCCGCGCGACGACCATTCCCACGTTCCCCTGGCACGTCTTCATGTGCCGGGCCGTGCTGATGATGATGTAGTGGCCGGCCGCCTTCAACTGCCGCAGCTTTTCCACGGCCCCCGAAACGGGCTCCAATTCGGCGTACGACTGCCCGGGCTCACGGAGCCGGCAGATTACGCCGTCCAGATCGAAACAAATGCGCATGGGAGACTAAACCTGTTGTTCGGCGGTCGCCGGCGAAAACACTTCGGCAAACAATTCGAGCGCCCGGGCGTACATGGCCATCTGCCGCCGCGGAGCATCGTAGTGCAGGGCCGGCATGCTGGCGAACAAGAGCCCCGTAATCAGCAGGATCTCGCGGCGATCGAACTCGGCAAAAAACACTTTCTCGAAGCGCTCCTCGATGTGACGATGCTGCGGCCGGGAGCGAATTTCCAACTCGACCTTGTTGCCCTCGATCGAGACGTCGAACAAGTCGTTGACGATGAAGTCGTACATTCCGTAGACGGAGTGATACAACTTGGCAACGTCGTACCGCGGGTCGCCGTAGATGCCGGCCGCGCCGAAGCTGCCGCGTGGATCGAGTAGCTTGCAGACCCGAGAGCGAAGATCGTAAAGGATGTTCGACAGGCACATGTCGCCGTGCACCACGCAGCCCTGCACGTTTTCGGCCAGCCGCTCGGTCTCGACTTCGAGCCGATTCCACAGCGACGGGATGTTCGGCACTTCGCGTCCGTTGATCTCGACCGGTCCGGCGTGGCGCACCAGGGCCAACAATTCGTCGGGGCCGTTCATGTTTTCCAGCCGCTTGCGCGTCTTGCCCAGGTACATGTCGTGGACGACGCCCGCGGCCAACGGGCGGCGATGCCGCATGAAACCCTGGAGCATGATGTCGCGCAGGTGCACGAACACCTGTTCCCAAATGCCGGGGTCGACGTTCTCGAAGACGAAGACCTCGGCCAGCGTGGGATAGCCGTAGTACTCGAGCGTCACCCAAGGGTCTTGCCAGTCGGTCGAAAAGCCGAGCACGCGCGGAAACAGCACGGACAGCTCCGGCGGCAACAGCCGCAGGTAGTTGATCTCGTCGAGAAACTTTTCCACGTAGCGGCTGCGCTTGGTGACGGTGCCCAGCACGCTGTCGATGGACAGGTCGTTGAATTCGCGCTTCTGCAGCAACGTACGATGGCTGCTGGCCTGGCGGTCGGGATTGCCGCAGTCGAGCCAATCGCCCGCGCGAACCGCGCGAATCGGGCGCCGTGCTTGAACGTTTTGCAGGATTTCGGCCAGTTCAGTCCGCCGATCGACGCGCTCGTTGCGGCCGACTGCCGTGCGGGCCGCGGTGCGCAGCTCCGAAAGGTCGGGAAAGTAGTACACGCCGATCAACGCTTGCAGCGGCCCCGGCAGATCGGGCTCTTTGTCGCGCAGCCGCTTGACCGTGCCATCCGGCGACGTTTCGGCGATGCACCAGCGGTAGGAGTCCTCGACCTGGTCGACCAATACGGCGGCTTCGTCGCGCAACAGCAGCTCCGGGTCGGCGAACTGAAAGTGCGTGTCGCCCAACACGACCAGGGCCGCCGAGCCCACGGCCTGCTCGGCGAGTTCGAGCACGGTGCGGCCCACGCCGCCGTCGCCCGAGGGAACGATGAACGTGATTTCACAATCCTGGCCGAACGAACACTCGACGAAATCCTCGACGAACATGCCCCGCCGCGACACGGCCACGACGAATCGCCGCAGGCCCAGCGAACGAAGGTAGCTGAGCGTCCAGTGAATGACCGGGCGACCGGCCACGGGCACCATCGCCGGGCAGGCGATGTTCGATAGCGCCATGACGCTTTCGGCCACGCGGCCCGCGGCCGGGATCAGCACCACGGTATCGGCCAGCCGCTGGGCTGCCGCCGTGGCTTCTTCGGCACGCCTTGTCGGCTTGTCGTACATGCTCAATTCGTTTCGCGTACTCACTGGAGTCGGTTGGTCGTCGTGCCGTGCCGCTAGGTGCAGGCCAGTTGCTTGCTTGGCTGCCGGTCGACCACTCCCCGCATCCAGAGCTCGATGACCATCAAGGTCCACATGCAAGGATACGCTGCGCTTTGCACTCCGGCCTCGAGGCCCTGGCGGGTCCGCGCCACCAGTGCCGGATCCAGCAACCCACGGCTCTTCACGCTCGCGTCCCCGCAGGTATCCTCCACCAGCGGCCGCATGGCGTTACGCATCCAGTGGGCGATCGGCAAGGCGAAGCCCTTCTTGCGGCGCTGGCCGATGCCCTCGGGCAACACGTCGGACAGGGCCTTGATCAACACGCGCTTCGAGCCGCTGGTCTCGTAGCTCTCGTAGCTGCCGCCGTCGGGCGCCAGGCGATACTCGTCGGCACAGGTGCGCGAGTAGTTGACCAGTTCGATATCGACCAGCGGCACGCGGAGCTCAAGCGAGTGGGCCATGCTGGACGCGTCGGCGTCGCGCAGCAACTGCTGCGTCATGTAAACGCAGGTGTCCAGCAGGCAGGAGAGACCGATCGGCGTCTCGCGCCAAATGTCCAGCCCGTCGTCGGCAAGCATCGTCTCGAAGCGCGCCTCGGCTGAAATGCCCCGATCGGGCAGACCCAACAAGGCCCGCGCCGCCCGAAGCGAAAAAGCCGTGCGCGGTTGTAGCCACGTGGCCATCGTATTGCGGCGGGCCGACAGGCTCTCCATTGGCTGCCGCAACGGCCCCAAAGGCATCCAATCGGCAAACAGGTGGGCCACGCCGCCGGCCAGGGATTGCAGACGTCCCAGTCGCGTCGCCAACAGCCTCGACATCCGCCAGGCGGAGGGATAGCCGCTGAACCATTCGTCGCCTCCGATGCCGGAAAGAATGCCTTTGACGTCGCGGGCCGCGGCGCGGGAAATGAGCCACGTGTTGAGCCCGTCGGCCGAAGGTTGATCCAGATCGGCGGAGAAGCGCGGCAGGATCGCAGCCACTTCCTCACCGGTGACGACGACTTCCGTATGCCGGCAATCGAGCTGCTTGGCCGTGGCGGCGGCCTCGTCGGCTTCGTCTGAATCGGCGATCTCCGGGAAGCGGAGCGTGTAGGTTCGCAGGTCGCTCGTTCGCGGGCGCATCAAGGCCACGATGCCCGTGGAGTCGATACCGCCGGAGAGAAACGCGCCGACAGGCGCATCGGCCATGGCATGCAGCGCGACCGATTCGTCGAGCACGGCACGCAGCCGCTCGGCGGCTTCGTCGCGCGAGTCGCGTTTCGGCTGGTAGGCCGGCATTTGCCAGAAGCGTTTGCGGAACATGGGCTCGCCCGGGCGGTAGACTTCGATCGTGGCGGGCTCGAGCATCCGCACGCCGCTGAGGACGGTCTCCGGCTGGGGCACAAACCCAAGAGACAAGCACCCGGCGAGGCCCTCGAGATTCACTTCGCGCGGCACCAGGCCCGAGGCCAGCAGGCTGCGGATCTCGGAGGAAAACACGACCTGGTCGGTTCGACCCGCCGGATGGTAGACGTACAGGTGCTTGATGCCCAGCGGCCCTCGTGCCAGGAGCAGTTGTGGCAGCCGGCCGGGGCGCGTCTGCCGCCAGTCGAAGATGGCCAGCGCGAACATGCCCCGCACGTGCTCGTGAAACCCGAGTCCGTGCTCGAGATACAGCTTCAGCAAAACTTCCGTATCGGTCGTGGTGTAAAAACGATGGCCGAGAGCCTCGAGCCGCGATCGCTGCTCGCGAAAGTTGTACATCTCGCCGTTGAACAAAATCGCTACCCGACCGTCGTCCGACCAGAGCGGCTGCTGGCCGCGATCGGACAGGTCGACCAGCGCCAGCCGGACCATGCCGGCCGCGCCCCCCTCATATTCCAGCGTCCCTTGACCATCGGGACCGCGATGTTGCATTGCTTCGAGCATCGCAGTGACGTTGGACAGTGGCCGACCCGCCTGAACGTTCCAAAAGCCCGCGATTCCACACATTGCTTTGCCCCAAAGAGAACATGAACTGTGCAAACGAGCTGCAAACGCGCCTGTTCAGTGTTCCAGACCGGCTAAGTCACCCACCGCCGCCGCGCATCGCTGTGCCGCGCGGCCGTCCAGTGCATGAAATGATTCTTTCAGCAGGGCATCGATGCGCCGTTGAGTTTCGGCCGGCGGCCCACCGGCCTCGAGCATCGCGCGCACGCCCGAAACTAGCTCCTCGCCCGAGCGAACGTGCAAAGTCGCCCCGGCGTCGATGAAATCGACGCCGTGGATCTCATCGTTAAAGTCCATCGTAATCACCGGCACGTTCAAAAGCATCGCCTCTTGGGCCGTCGTCGACGCGCCGGTCAACAACACCGAACAGCCCTGCAACCAGGAGTATATCTGGCGGGGATATCCCGCGGTCCCATCTGCGATCACCCAATAGCGCGCGCTCGCACAATCCTTGAGGGCTTGCGCGTAGTGTTCCACCTGATCCTTGCGGTGCAGCTTTATGACAATCGGCACATCGGGCAACGCCTGGCTAAGGCGTGCCACGTTGGCCACGACGACCTCGTGATGCGGCATGGAAATGCGATGTCCGGGCCCGCTGGTGGCAACCAGAACCCACCGTTCCCCCGGCCGCAATCCGAGTTGCTCTTGCAGTTGGGCATCGGGTCGGCCCATCTGTCGCGGCCGACTGTCGAGATGGGGAGCGCCGCACACAACCAACCGCTCCTCTGACACGCCGCGCGCCGCGAGTTGTCGTCGGTGGATGTCGCCGAACAGCAGCATTCGGTCGGCACAATGGCGTGCCTGCAAAGAGTCGCCCGTGATGGCACCATGCTGGATCACGGCGGTAGGCACGCCCCCTGCGGCCGCGACCCTGCAGGCCACGCGACCTTCGATCGTCAGATCGTTGCCGGCGACAATCACACTCGGCTGCGCGTGTTCCAACACGGCGCGGGCGTTGACGACCGACTCGGTAACCTGCGGCAGATGTCGGCGGATCGTTGAGCGAACAAGCTCTTCCAGTTCACCCCCCCGGCGAGAATGCAAGTCCGGCAGTTCCCACGAGGCGGCCCGGGCCATCGCTTTGCCGCGCCGTACTCCTTCGCGCCGCGCGCCCCGCGTCGCCTCCGGCCACGCAGCCACGGTGTACAACACGTCTTCGTCGCGGTCGCGAAGGTCGAACGCCACCTTGTACCGGCATGTCAACATCCGGCAGTCAACGCCGTGCTCGCAGAGGGCTCGCATCACCGGCAATTGCACTGCCGTATGCGTCACGTCGCACGACCAGAGCACGACCTGGGTCTCCGAGAGCGGCGCACCCGGGACGGCAGCTTGCCGGCGCCGCAGTTCCGTCTTCCAGTCGTAGGCGACAGCCCGCAACCGGGCGACGGCCTGCCTTGCGAGCGGCTGCGGCTGCGAAGGCCCCTGACGCAGGGCGTTCAAAACCGTGACGTACAGCGGCGAAACCAGCGCGTCGAAAACACGGATCCCGCCAAGATCGAGCAGCTCCGCGCACGAGCTTTGCTCGGCCGCCGCACGCGCTTCGTCCAGCCAGTGCCAAACGGTCTCGTCGACCACGGGTTCAGCCGTGTTGGAGGTCGTCTGCGCCGGACTCATCGGTGCACGCCACCTCCGCTCAGGGCATCGACCTTGGTCGCAGCCGCGGGTTGCGCAGGCCGCGGAGTGGTCCGTTCGCCCGGCTTGACGAGGTAGGCCGAGGCGCCCGTGGAGAAAACGTCCATGAGGATCGATTTGCCCAACAGCGGCACGCGTGACAGGACCTTGCCGAAGCGGGTGCCGTAAGGGGCGAATGACTCAACGCGAAAGCTCGTACGCGCCGCCATGCGTTGGAACTCGTGGTAGGTGATATCGTTCAAGTCACCGTAGAGCCGCAGATCACGGACACGTTTCGGATCGCCGGACAGTCCAGGGTACCAATCGTAGATTCGGGGTTCGATTTCAGCCATGCGGTACATGGCCCGAATGATCGTCCGCTCCGAAAAGAATACGTTGGCCCAGGGCAACTTGAGCCCGTGCTTCAAGTGCAAACCGTATTTGCTGTAGATGGAGGAGAACACCGGCACGAGCAGTCCTCCGCCGGGCCGCAGCACGCGGTAGGCCTCGCGCATCACCTCCTCGGGCTCGGTGAAATGCTCAAACACGTTGTCCGCAAACACCAGGTCGAACGTTGCGTCGCGGAAGCTTAGTTTCGTGGCCGTCATCTCGGCGTATTCGACGGGCAGCTTGAACGGCGCGTAATGCTCCGACAACTGCCGCGCGAACTCGCGGGCATAGCGCAGGTCTCTGGTGTTGAGGTCGATGCCCACCACGCTCTTGGCGCCAACGGCTGCCATGAAGCAGGCGATGCCGCCGTGGCCCGTGCCGATCTCGAGCACGTCGAGACCCCGCACGCTGCGCGAAATGCCGTTGCTGACCCGGTAGTCGAATTGCTGGGCAGCATAGGCCATGTGGTAGGCATCGGTTCCCGGCTCGGCCTGGAGCTTCTTGGTCATCTTGGCCATCGGCGAGGGCCAGTTCCGAGCCATGCGGTACAGGATGTAGTCGGCCACGCCCATCGTTAACGGTTCGTTTGCACCAAGAGGACCTTCGATAACAGATGCAACATGCGCCCTCGCTCATCGCGCGAACGCAACAAGAGCACCAGCCCCGTGAGCGGGTAGGCCAGCGATAGCAGCGTGATCAACGCCAGGCGAGCCGGCGTTGGCATCGTCTGGACCATATTGCCGAGGCAGACAAACAAGGCTGCCATCGCGACAAACCACGCGATTGTCGGCCAATCGTAGGAGATCGCGTAACGCCGCTGCGAAATAGCGTACAACACAACGGCCATCGCCAGCCAGCCAAGCGTGCCCGACAGCGCCGCCCCCAGCGCATCGAACCGGGGCACGAGCACGAACGCGGACACGATGACCGTGATCAAGCCAAACAGGCTTACGAGTGGCAGCGGCCGCGTGTTGTCGCTCAGTTCGAGCCCGGTGCCCGACATGAAGTACAGCCCCTGCATCACCGGGATCAGCCCGACAGCCCAGATCAGCGACGCCGCCGGGTGAAAATCGACATCCGTCATCAGTCGAATCGTGTCGGGTCCCCACAGGGCCGCGCCCACCCACAGATACGAAAGTGCCGCCACGTAGTAGGTGAACGTCGATTGGAAGAACGAACGGGCATCGCTCCCCTCGGCATGCACCTGAAACTTGTATGGCACCCACGACTGTTGCACCGAGCTGACGATGAAGTTGATGGGCGACGCGAATCGCGTAGCCACGGCGTATAAGCCCGCGGGACCCAAACCGAGCATGTCGCGCACGATATAGATGCCGAACAAGTCCATCGCCGCGGCCTGCAAATGGTGCGGCACGAAGGGCAAACCGTAGGCAGCCATTCGCTTCCAAGTGTCCCAGGCGAAACCCGCGCGGAAGTTTGGAAACGCCATCGCCACCAGTACGACCATGGTCGCGACCTCGCTGGTCAACGTACCGATTACAACGGCCCAGATGCCCAGCTCCCACACGACCAACAGCAGAACGGTCGCGACCAACGAAACGAGAACCTTGCCCACGTTCACCGCCGCGGCACTCTTGACTCGCCGGGCGGCCCGCAACGCGACAAACGGCACCATGCCGATGGCCGCAATTGCGGCCGATACCAGGCTCACGCGAACCAGCGCCACCGCACTGGCGTCGCCCACGACGAACCGTGCAATGGGGCCCGCGGCCAACATCGTCAGCATCAACAGCAACAGCGAGGAACCTACGACGCTCAGCAAACCCGTGCTGAGCACCGAGGCCCGGGCCTGCGGGTCCTTTTCGAGGTTGAAGCGGCGGAAGATGGCGTTGCTCATGCCGAGATTGCCGACCGGCATGAACAACAACGAAATCACGCTAAGCATGGTCACAATGCCGTATTGCTCGGTCGTCAGATACCGCGTCACCAGCGGCATCAACAGCAATCCGACGATCCGGCTGAGCATGCTGCTGACGCCATAGACGGCGGCGTCCGAGAGCAGATTCAACAGTCTCTTGAGCATTTCGGCTAAGCGCAGCTCTGTGTGTCAGATCGACGATTCCCGACCAGTCCTAACCACAGGCTAGCCGGCTCCGTGCTCGCGATACCAAGTGAGCGTCTTCTTCAGGCCGGCGGACAGGTCATGGGCCGGCGTCCAGCCCAGCAGCTCTCGGGCCTTCGAGTTGTCGAGCTGTTCTTCTTCAAACGGCGCGTCGGGACGCTGAATCTCGGGTTCCAAGTCCGCACCAACGACCTGCAACACGGTGCGCACTAGGTCGATCACCGTGACCGATTCGTTGGGCACCAGGTTGAACGCCTCGCCACGCAGCTCGGGCTTGGCGGCCACGCCCTCGGCTACGGCCAAGAGCCCTTCGGCAGTGTCCTCGATGTAAAGATAGCCCTTGAGGTCGCGTCCACTTTGCTTGATCACGGGACGCTCGTTCTTCAGTGCCGAGAGCAGCGTGGCGGTCGTGATATGGGCCACGTGATGATCGTCGCCGCCGTAGGAATTGGTCATCCGCGCGATGCCGACCGGCACGTCGTACGTTTTGCCGTACGCCTGCGTGAGCACGTCGGCGGCCAGCTTCGAAGCGGCATACATGCCGTGGCCGCGCAGGGGCGCGTCTTCCTTGGTCGGCCGCTCGTGCTGGTGGCCGTAGACATGATTGCTCGACACGGCCACGATGCTTTCCACCTGGCCCAGGCGGCGACAGGCTTCCAGCAGGTTGAACGTCGCCAGCACGTTGGCTTCGTAGGCGCCCACGGGATTGTCGTGCGACGAGCCCACGCCCGGCTGCCCGGCCAAATGAATGATCGCCGCCGGCCGGACGTCGGCAAGCATGCCTTCGGTCGCCTCGAGGTCGCGCAGATCCGTGCGATGGAAGGTGTGCGGCACGTCGAGCTGTTCCGAGGGCGCCAGATCGAGGATGTGCAGATCGACTTCCGCCGGTTTGAGTGCCCGACAGAGCCATCGTCCGACGAAGCCGCAGCCGCCGGTGACCAGCACGCGTTTGCCTTGCCAAAACTTGCGATTCACCGCAACCTCTCGTCTTGGAAATGATTCTAGGAGCATGCACCGGCGACCGGTGCACATGACCGCGGCTTATTTCGCGTGAACTTTCAGCGTGTCGCGGAGACGCAGCCGGCTGGCGGCAATGACTTCGCTCTCGTAGACCTGTTTCTTGCCGTCGCCCAGGGCCAACTCGACGTTGCGGACGTCCTTGACGAGCCGCTTCAAACCTCCCGGCTCGATCGAGGCCGCCTGGTCGCTTCCCCACATGGCGCGGTCGAGCGTGATGTGCCGCTCGAGGAACGACGCTCCCAGGGCCACCGCGGCCAGCGTCGTGGCCAGGCCTACCTCGTGGCCCGAGTATCCGATCGGGCAGGGATACATCCCACGCAGCGTGGTGATCATCCGCAGGTTGAGCTCTTCCTTGGGGCAGGGGTACGTGCTGGTGGCGTGCGCCAGCAGCAGGTTGTCGGTGCCCAGCAGCTTCACCGCCGCGTCGATCTGGTCCATGTTCGACATGCCCGTGGAAAGCATCGCCGGGTGGCCCGAGTCGCGGACCGATTCGAGCAGCTCGCGATCGGTGAGCGAAGCCGAAGGCACCTTGATGCACGGGGTCTTGAACTTCTTCATGAACTCCACCGAGTCCGGATCCCAGCAGGAGACGAACCACTGAATCTTCTGAGCCCGGCAGTAATTGTCGATCTGCGCGAACTCTTCCTCGCCGAACTCGACCTTGTAGCGATACTCGAGATACGTGATGTATCCCCAGGGTGTTTCGCGCATCTTGTCTCGGACTTCGGCGGGCACGCATTTCTCCGGCGTGCGCTTTTGAAACTTCACGGCGTCGCAGCCGCTGGCCTTGGCCACGTCGATCAGCTTCTTGGCGATCTCGAGGCTGCCGTTATGGTTGATACCGATTTCGGCGATGATGTAGTTAGGGTAGCCGTCGCCGACGGAACGCCCATTGAGTTCAACGACACGCGCCATGATCTGATTCACCTCAGTCGTTGCAGGATTAGGTCACACAATTCGCGCACGGCCCCGTCGCCCCCGCGCTGCGAGAGCAGGAAGTCCGATTTCTCACGCGCCGCGGCGTGTGCGTCCGCCACGGCAATCGAAAAGCCCACGGCTTCCATGCACTCGACGTCGTTCACGTCGTTGCCAACGTAAACGACGTTCTCGAGGTTCACGCCTTTTTCCCGGGCCACCGCACGCAAGGCCTCGCGCTTGTCGCTGAGGCCGTGCCGGCATTCGAGTCGCAGCTTGCGGCAGCGGGCGTCGACCACCTTGTTCGTTTCCGTCGACAGCACCACCATGGGCACGCCCGCCTCGCGCAGCATCGAGAGTCCCATGCCGTCGCCCCGATTGCAGGCCACGGCCTCGCGTCCGTCCTCCAGGACGTACACCCGATTGTCGGTGAAGACGCCGTCGAAGTCGAACACCAGCAGCTCGATCGGCTGCGGCCAGCCCCGGATGCCCCCGGCCGCCACGGGCCTGGGAAAGTCGATATCCAGGTGCTTCTGGCGAATCGCCTCCTCGGCCAGGTCGAAATCGACAATCGTGTCGATATCGACGCAAAAGTTGACGTCAATCATGATCGGCCGCACCCGCGTGCCGGTCAACGACCGGTTTTTGGTGATCGTCGTGGCCCGAATGGCGTCGACGTGGCCGGTTTGCCAGTAGGTGCGAGGCAGATACTGGCGGGGCATGTTGTACGGTTCGGCGAACTCGGTTTCCATCAGCGGGAGCAGGCAGCCGTCTTCGCCATCGCGCCACATCTTATAGGGCGTTTGTTTGGGTATCGTTACGCCGCGGACGCAGTCGGCCGCGGGGTCGGATCTCAGGATGCCAATCGCCTCGTCGAGCATGCCTCGCGGTCGCAGCGGCGTCGTGGGTCGCAATTGAATCACGATCTCGGGCCGGTAGTCCTCGTGTTCGGCCAGCCAGGCCAGCGCGTGCTCGAACAGCGGATAATCGGGCGTATCGTCGGCGGCCAACTCCGCCGGGCGCATAAACGGCGTCTCGGCCCCGTAGTCGCGGGCCACTTCGGCAATCTCTTCATCGTCGGTCGAAATGATCACCCGAGTGACGGCCTTGGCGGCCCGAGCGCTGGTGACCGGATACGACACCAGCGGATGCCCGGCCAGCAGCCGCAGATTCTTGCGAGGCAGGCCTTTCGAGCCGCCCCGAGCCTGCACCACGGCCAGCACTTCGCCCTGCCCTACCATGCGGTCCACCCCCCGTCGACGACGACGTTGGCGCCGTTAACGTAGGTCGAGGCGTCCGACACCAGGAACAGCATGGCACCGTTCATTTCGTTGACCGACGCCATGCGGCCTAGCGGAGTGCGGGCAGCATACTTGGTCACGAATTCCTCGTCCTGCGCGTTGTAGACCCCGCCGGGCGTCAGCGTATTGACGCGAATCCCCCGTCCGCCCCAATAGGCGGCCAGGTAGCGCGTCAGGTGGGCGATGCCCGCCTTGGTCACCGCATAGGCCACGGGCTTAAAAAGCCTTTGTTCGGTCTCGCCTTCGCGACGGTAAAGCCGCTGGTCGGGAGCGACCACGCCGTAGGTCGAGCACACGTTGACGACCACCCCGCCCTTTTGCTGGGCGAGCATCACTTTGCCCACGGCCTGGCAGCAGAGCATCGCGCCGGTCAGATTCACGTCGAGCGATTGTTGCCACAACTGGAGCGGATAGTCCTCAAACGTGTCGGCCAGCTTGTCGGCCACGTCGCTGTCGAGCTTGGGATCGATGGCGGCGTTGTTGATCAGAATGTCGATGCTGCCGAAACGGTCGCGGACCCCCTCGGCCATCCGCTGGACGTCGTCCTTGTGGCGGACGTCGAGTCCCCAGCCGACGGCCTCTCCGCCGACCTCGGCCACGGCGGCCTGGGCGGCTTCGTCGGCCGAACGCTCGTTCACGTCGACCACGACCACCTTCGCACCGGCCTCCAGCAACGTGCGCGTGTACTGCCGGCCCAGCATGCCTGCACCGCCGGTGAGAACCGCCACGCGGCCACTCAAGTCGAACATCGCAGCAACGCGATCAGGCACGGCAGGCCTCGCGCTTGGCGGATTGTTTGGCCCGCTCGGCGATATCCAGCACGGCAATACCGTCGGCAAGCGGAATGCGGCTGGGCTTTCCCTCTTCGATGGCTTTCAAGAAATGCTGCATCTCGTCGACGAACATCGAATTGCGCTCGAATCCCTCGGGCACGCGCTCGGTCTCGATCTCGCCCTCGGGAGTTTGCCACTCGAGCGACCCGGCGTGGAAGTCCCACGTCGCGCGTCCCCGGTCGCCCCACACCCAGAGTCGGTGCACCGGCGGCCGCTGCACGTAGTCCAGGTGCACCTGGCCGACAACGCCGCTATCGAACTTTAGCGTGATCTCGGCCCAGTCGTCGCCGGCGGCCGTCTGCAGGCTGGGCACGTCGCGAATTTCGGCCTGCACTCGTCCGACCGGACCGAACATCCAGTACAGGTAGTCCAGCGGATGGATCAGCGTCAGCACGACCCCACCGCCGAGGTCCGCCCGCGCGCTGTAGCTCTTGCGATAGTCTTCCCAGGGATGCCAGTCCGGCAGGTACTCGCCCCACTCGGCGCGTGCTCCCAGCACCGTGCCAATGCGACCGGAACGTAGTTGCGCGTCCAGGCTGATCAGCAGCGGATGAAAGCGAAACTGGCAGCCAATCAACACGGTGAGTCGATTGCGCTCGGCGATCTCGGCCAACTCGCGGCACCCCTGGAGCGAATGCGACACTGGCTTTTCGATCAGCAAATGGCAACCCGCGCGGGCTGCCGCCGTGGCCACTTCGAGGTGCTTGGCCGTGGGGTTGGCGATGATGGCAATTCGGGGCCGCCGGGCGAGCGCCTCCTGCAAGTCGGACGTGGAGAATGCGTCCTCCGCGTCGAGTTCGTCGAGCGTCGATTGGTACGTGCGGTAGAAGATGAACTGCCGGCAGCCCAGCGCGCGCAGGTTGCTCAAGTGGCGCCGGCCGATCGAGCCGAGCCCGGCAATCAATACCGGTTCCGAGGCGCTATCGCGCGATGAGGAGGACATCAACTGAGAAGTGAACGTGGATAGGAATGGCTGGCGCCTGTCGCCGCTTGCTACGGGCCGACATGCGCCTCACTCGAGTTTCCGCCCGTGCTGCGCAGGGGAAGGGACGCCGGTGCCTCGACCTGATCGTTAGGGCACGACTCGGCATATTCGGCGACGAGTTCCTTGATTTTCAGCCGCAGGTCGTCGGGCGAGCCGTGCACCAGCGTGGCAACCTCGGAGACCGACCGCTCCACGTCCTCCAGCGAATAGGGGCGGTGATACGCCACGAACAGCTTGGGGTGCGGCGTGGGCAGCATCTTTTCGTCTTCGAAGTACAGCTCTTCGTAGAGCTTCTCGCCGGGACGAAGTCCGGTGAACGTGATTTCGATATCGTCGGCCTTCAGGCCCGACAGCCGCACCAGGTCGCGCGCCAGGTCGACGATGCGGACCGGCTCGCCCATGTCGAGCACGAAGATCTCGCCCCCCTTGCCCATGGCCGCGGCCTGCAGCACCAGTTGCGAGGCCTCGGGTATGGTCATGAAGAAGCGCTCGATCTCGGGATGCGTCACCGTGATCGGACCGCCGCGGCGAATTTGTTCTTGAAAGATCGGCACCACGCTGCCGTTGGAGGCCAACACGTTGCCGAAACGCACCACGACGAACTTCGTGCCGGCCTTGTCGGAGAAGGCGTGAATGAACCGCTCGGCCAATTGCTTCGACACGCCCATGATGCTCGTCGGATTGACCGCTTTGTCGGTCGAAATCATGACGAACTCCTGAACGCCGTGCTCGTCGGCCAACTGCGCCAGCCGCCGCGTGCCCAGCACGTTGTTCTTGATCGCCTCGCCCGGGTTGTACTCCATCATTGGCACGTGCTTGTGTGCCGCGGCATGAAAGACGACCGCCGGCCGATTCGAGCGGAAGATCTGGCCCATCCGCTCCTCATCGGTGATGTCGGCGATGCAGGGAATCAGTTGGGTCTCGGTACGCAGCGCCCGAAACTCCTGCTCGACCATGAACAGACTGTTTTCGCTGCGTTCGACCAACAGCACGATCTTCGGGCGAAACTTGAGCACCTGCCGGCAAATTTCCGAACCGATGCTTCCCCCGGCGCCGGTGACCATCACGGTGCGGCCCGAGACCAGGGTGTGAATCGCGTCGTTATTCAGTTCGACCGGTTCGCGCCTCAACAAGTCGTTGATGTCGACGTCGCGAATCTGCGGGGCGTAGTTGCTGGCCAGCAGGTCGTCGTAGGCCGGAATGACCTTGAGCGTGATGTTCGCCTCTTCGCAGCCTTCCATCAGCTTGCGAAGCTCGGACCCGGCGAGCACGCCGGAGATGACGAGAATGTCCTCCACCCCCAGGTGAGTCGCAATGCCCAGCGCCTGCTCCGGCTTGCCCCAAATGGGGATGCCGCCGAAGGTGGAACCGATTTTCGATTCGTCGTGATCCAGGTAGCCCAGCGGCTGGTAGCGAAGCCGGCGATCGGTCATCAAGTGCCGGGCCAGCGTTTCGCCCGATTGATTGGCCCCCACGATCAGCGCCCGGCGGTATCCGCTGCGCCACAGGCGGGGACTGAGCTCCTCGCGCGATAACCGGCCGATGGCCCGCAACCCGCCGAGCACCAGGATCGTCAAAGCCCAGTCGATCAACAGCACGCTGGCCGGCGGGTGCAGCCAACGGATGAACAGCCGATCGATGGCGGCCACGATCAACAGCGACAGGGTCGCCGAGTGGAACAGCATCACCAGGTCGGAGAACGAAACGCTGTACCACGACCGGTGGCAGTGGCCCGCGTAGTAGAAGACCGCCGTTTGAATCAACACGACGCCGGGCAACGTGACCAGCAGCGTCTGCCAATCTTCCGTATTGAAGGCGAACTCGAACTTCAGCGCGAACGAGAACCAGTACAGCACTGCGAACACGATGACGTGCAGCAGCAGCGCCGCGAACGCGCGCTTGGTGAGCCGCTGGGGCAGCAGACGATTGCTCATGGTGTTGGCCAAGGTGTCGTTACGTGTGCGGAAATCACATGCGAAGTGTCAGACACTTGCCGGCCCAGTGGCAGCATAACGTTCGGCCACTTGGCGATCAATTCTTTCCGCTCAGGAAGTGATATTTTATCGTGCAACTGCACTCGCCGCTCGTCGTGGAACGCTCGTGTTGCTAGCTGCGGGCTGTGTATTTCTCATCGAAGCGGCGCGAGCGAAAGCCCGCCGGGAGCATCAGAGGGGCTCGACTTGAAAATCTTCCAAAAGCACGCTGGCGCCCTGACCCAAAAACTCCACCGCCACCACCAGCCAGTCGCGTCCACGACGCTGCACGACCGTGCCCTCGAGTCCCGACATCGGACCGCTGCGCACGCGTACCGCGCGCCCGCTGTCGATACGCGATTCGACCGTCAGCGGAGCATCGGTTTCGATGAGCTGCCGAATCTGTCGCAAATCGTGGGCCAATTGCACCGCGTCGGGTACTGCCAGGCAGCGCGACACGCAGTTGGTCGTCACGGCTTGCTGGCGCTGCTCTTCGCTGCCGCATACGAACACGTAACCGGCAAACAGCGGCACGTGGCTCTCTCTCACCCGGCCGCCCGGCGAGCGGGTGCGGCGCACCACAAGCGGCGCGTAGAAGGGAATGTCCAAAGCGCGAAGCCGGCGCATCAACTCCTTTTCGCGCCGCGCCAGCGTATACATCGCCCACCATCGGCTCGTCTCGCCGACAGACGGATCCAACCGCTCGAGCAAGTCGGCTGGATAGATGTCGGGTTCGCGAGGAAGAATCGGCATCGGCGGCATGGCCCGCGCGGTGTGAGTTTCTGACCAACAAGAATCGTACCAGGATGTGTCGGCGCGCACTCCGTTCTCGTGGGTGACGCCAGTCCCCAAAAATGACGAGATATATTCCGGCCGGAGAAGTTGGGACGGGGCTCTCGACAACGCGATCGCGACCCGCGAGACTCCTGGTCGGCTACCAGCGGGCGAACCCAAACCTTCAGCTTATCAGACCGCGGTTCGGTGGTCTGCCCACCGGGCGGTGAAAATGCTGTTAGGGCCGGCATTTTCACGCCTGGTTGCAGGGTTTGCAAATCGAATGCCTGGGCCAACGAACGGCCATGCAAATGGCGAGATGCGAGCCCTGGCGCGGTTATGCGGCCGCGCCAACCCGAACTCCCGGCGCTCCGGTCGGCCGAGCCGCCCTGGCGCGTCGCCAAAGGGCATCGTCGTCGTGTCGTTTCCGCATCATGAGCGAGGCCCAAGAGGCGTTCGAAATCTGCTCTCCCGCACGAAGCGTTTCGCGCAGCACGGGGGCAATTATTGCCGGAGAAATCCCCCGGGGGACGGCGACTGGTCTCACCCGGGCGAACGACCTATCATACAAGGTTTCGCCTGCTCAAAACTGCGAGGTCCTTCCGTGCCGGCCCGATCGATCAGCCTCCGCGGCGTCGCGGTACACAACCTGAAGCAGATCGATCTGGACATCCCGCGGCGCAAGCTGGTGGTGTTGTGCGGGCTGAGCGGCAGCGGCAAGACGAGCCTGGCCCTGGACACGCTCTACGCCGAAGGGCAGCGGCGCTACATCGACAGCTTCTCGGCCTACACGCGGCAATTTCTCGAGCGGCTCGAAAAACCGGCCGCCGACGCCATCGAAGGGATTCCGCCGGCCATCGCGGTGACGCACAAGAACACCAGCCGCTCGAGCCGCTCGACCGTGGGCACGGCCACCGAAACGAATGACTATCTGCGATTGCTGTACGCCAAAGTGGGCCGGGTCTTCTGCCTCAAGTGCCAACAGGAAGTCTTGCGGCATAGCCCGCAGAAGACGGCAGCGGACCTCTCCGAATTGCCCGAGGGCACGCGTTACCTGGTCGCATTCCCGGTCGAGGCCAATGGCAAGACGCAGGAGCTTTGGCCCCAATTCCAGGAAGAAGGCTTCGTGCGCATCGTCCTGGGGGACCGGATGGTCAACCTGTCCGAAGAGCCGTGGTCGGAGTTGGACAAACAAGAAGTGCGCGAGGGCATGCTGGCGGTCGTCGACCGACTGAAGGCCGGCTCCGCCAGCGGCGCCCGGCTGCGCGATTCGTTGGAAACGGCATTCGCCAAGGGCGGCGGGCGCGTGAGCGTGCTAGTGGAAAAGCCCCAGGATCCTTCGGCCGGCTTGCCCGGCGGCCGGCCTCGAGAGCTCGATGGCGCGAGCTGGCAGCAATACGACTTCTCTAATGAGTTCCGTTGCGAAAACTGCGGAATCGACTATCCGGCGCCCGAGCCGCGGTTGTTCAGCTTCAACAGCCCCCTGGGAGCCTGCCCGGCGTGCGAGGGATTCGGCAACACGATCGACATCGACATGGAGTTGGTCGTTCCCGATCCGAACAAGTCGATTGCCGAGGGCGCCATCGCGCCGTGGAACACGCCGGCTTATGCCCACGAGCTCGAAGAGTTGACCGCGCTGGCAGCCGATTACGACTTGCCGCTCGACGTGCCCTATCGCGAGCTAAGCGACGGGCAGCGGCAATTGATCTACGAGGGCGTGCCGGAGCGTGAGTTCGGGGGGCTGAAAGGCTTCTTCGCCTGGCTCGAGCGCCGCAAGTACAAGATGCACCTGCGCGTGTTCTTGAGCCGTTGGCGCAGCTACCGGCCGTGTCCGGAATGTGGCGGCAAACGGTTGCGGCCCGAGGCCCTGGCGACGCGCGTGGGCGGTCGGAATATCGCCGAGATCTCGGCCATGAAGGTCGAGGACGCCGTGGCATTTTTTCGCGATCTTGAACTGCCCGCCTGGCAGCAACAACTCGGCCGCGTGATGCTCGAACAGGTGCAGGCGAGGCTGGGCTTCCTGGTCGACGTGGGCCTGGCGTATTTGACGCTCGACCGGATGCTCCGCACGCTCAGCGGCGGCGAGAGCCAGCGCGTCGCGCTCACTAGCGCCCTGGGCTCGAGCCTCGTCAACATGCTCTACGTCCTCGATGAGCCCTCGGTCGGTCTGCACCCGCGCGATATCCAGCGTTTGATTGGTTCGATCGAGTCGCTGCGCGATCGCGGCAACTCGGTCGTGGTGGTCGAGCACGAAGAGGCCTTCATTCGCGCCGCCGACGAAGTGATCGAAATCGGGCCCGGCGCCGGTGAACGCGGCGGCGAGGTCGTGTACCAGGGCCCGCCGAAGAAGATCGTCGCGTGCGAGCGCAGCCTGACGGGCGACTTCCTGGCCGGACGCCGCGGCGTGGCCCCCTCATCCAACAGGCGGACGCCCAATCACGGCTGGATTCGTTTGGCCGGCGCCCGGGGCAACAACCTGCAAGACGTTACCGTCGAGTTTCCGCTGGGACTGTTGTGCCTGGTGACCGGCGTCAGCGGCTCGGGCAAGAGCACGCTGGTGCAGGACACGCTCTATCCGGCGCTGTGCCGCCGCATGCGGAAGGAAGCGCCCAAGCCGTACGAGTACCGCGACGTCTACGGCGACGGCCAATTGGAAGACGTGATCCTGGTCGATCAAAGCCCCATCGGACGTTCGCCGCGTTCGAACCCGGTCACCTACATCAAGGCCTTTGACGCCATTCGGGCCGTGTTTGCCGAGACGGTCGAAGCCCGCACGCGCAACTACGACGCGGCGCATTTCAGTTTCAACGTCGACGGCGGGCGCTGCACGGAATGCCAGGGCGACGGCTACGTGGCCATCGACATGCAATTCCTGGCCGACGTTTACATGCGCTGTAGTGCCTGCGGCGGAAAGCGCTACCGCCGCGAAGTGCTCGACGTGAAGTATCGCGGCCGAGATATCTCGGAAGTGCTCGAGATGACCGTTCGCGAAGCGTTCACGTTCTTCCGCGGCCAGACCAAGGTGCAGGCCCGGCTCAAGCGATTAATCGACGTGGGGCTCGACTACCTGCGGCTCGGCCAGCCGGCCAACACGCTTTCTGGCGGCGAAGCCCAGCGGTTGAAGCTCGCGGCCTACATGTCCAGCACCCGGCGGGGACGCTCGCTGTTCATCCTCGACGAGCCCACCACGGGGCTGCACTTCCAGGACGTCGTCCAACTGCTGGATTGCTTCGAAGCGCTGCTGAATGTCGGCCATTCGCTGATCATCGTCGAACACAACCTCCAAGTGATGAAGGCCGCCGACTACATCGTGGACCTCGGGCCCGGGGCGGCCGACGAGGGCGGGCGAATCGTCGCCCAGGGCACGCCCGAGGCGATCGCCCGGGTAAAGGAATCGATCACGGGGCGTTTTCTGGCCAGGGCGCTGGCCGAGGGCCAGAACGCGGAACGCATGCTGGCCAGCCGCAACGGAGACTAGTCGAGTGGACCCGGCCGATTGGAGCGAGCGCGTCGAGCTGTTCTTCGGAGCCGCGTCCGAATCGATGTGCCGCGTCTATGCCCGACTCGACACCAGCGACACCGACGGGGCAGGGGACGCGGCCTGGAAGCTGACCGGCAGTTTGACCGGACCGACCTGCGAATACGCCGCGACGCTGCCGGCCACGTGTTCGCTGGTCGATGCCGGACCCGGCCCCATGCCGCTGGCCAAGGGCCTCGTACCCGATCCCTGCTATTGGACGCCATCGATGCCGCACCTGTACCAGGCCACGGTCGAAATACAGCGTTCCGGCCAGACCGTGGGGGTTGTCGAGCGCACGTTCGGCATGCGTCCGTTGGCCGCCTCGGGCCGCGGACTGCGGTTCGGCTCGAAGTCCTGGGTGGTTCGCGGCGCGCGACGCGAGACGCTCACCGTCGACGAATTGAGCGAGTGGCACGCGGCGGAGGTGGCCGTGCTGATATCGGCCCCCGACGACGCGTTGTGCGAGGCGGCCAGCCGCCAAGGCGTGTTGCTTCTGGCCGAGTTGACCGCGCCCGATCGACGGGAGATTCGGCGGCTGGTGCGCTGGCCGGCCGTGGGAGCCCTTGTCCTGCCCAGCGAAACGTCATCGGTCCCGGGGGGCCTCGGGCACAATGTAATACTTGGCCAGCGGTTCGCCTTCGGTGCCACGGTGCACACGGCGCCCTGGGCCGACGTGGCCCTGTGTGAGGTCGACTCCCACGCCGAGTTGCCGCCCGGGGCCCTCGATTGCGACCGGCCCGTGCTGGTGATTCGCCCCGAAGAGCCAGCACCGTCTGCCGCGGGTGCGCGAAGTGCCTGCGATCGGTTGCAGCGCGACCTGGCGCCGCGCGGCCAGTTTGCCGGTTATATTGTCTAGCGCTACCTCGGTGCGCTCCGGAAAGACTATGAATCTCCCTGCCGACTTCGAACGCTATGCCCGACAGATTCGCTATGCCCCCTTCGGCGAGCAAGGGCAGCAGCAATTGGCTGCGGCGCGGGCGCTGGTTTGCGGTTGCGGCGCGTTGGGTTCGGTGATCGCCAACACGCTCGTACGTAGCGGCCTGGGCCACGTACGGCTGGTCGATCGCGACTTTCTGGAGCTGAACAACCTGCAGCGGCAAGTCCTCTACGATGAGCAGGACGTCGCCGAGGGACTGCCCAAGGCGATCGCCGCGGCCAACAAGCTGCGCAAGATCAACTCGCAGGTCACGGTCGAGCCGATCGTGACCGACGTCGACTACAAGAACATCGACGAACTGACCGTAGGCATCGACGTGATTGTCGACGGCACCGACAACTTCGAAACGCGGATGTTGCTCAACGACGTCTCGCACAAGCGGGGCATTCCCTGGATCTACGGCGGTTGCCTGGGGGCCGAGGGCCAGACGATGACCATCGTGCCCGGCGAAACGGCCTGCCTGCGCTGCCTGATGAACGACACACCGCCGCCGGGGACCACTCCCACCTGCGACACCGCCGGCATCCTGGCAGCGATTGTCAACGTGATCGCCTCGCTGCAGGCCAACGAAGCCATCAAGATCGCCAGCGGCAATGCGTCCGCCATCAGCCGCACGCTGACCATCATCGACATCTGGGAAAACCGCGTGCGGCAGGTGAGTCTCGAGGGCCTGCGGGCCTCGGGACAGTGCCCGGCCTGCAACGGGGTGGAGTACCCGTGGCTGGCGGGGCAGCGGAGCAGTCATTCGGCGATCCTGTGTGGGCGCAACGCCGTGCAGCTCAGCCCGCCGGAACGCGCGTCGCTGTCGCTGCCGCAACTGGCCGACAAGCTTTCGGCCGTAGGGCGCGTGACCAAGAACCGCTATCTCGTTCGGGCCAGCGTCGATGACTATGTGCTAACGCTGTTTGCCGACGGCCGGGCCATTATCAGCGGTACCGACGACGTGGCCACGGCGCGCACGGTGTACGCAAAGTACGTCGGCAATTGATCCGCACCGCCGCTCACCCGGCCGCGGCGCTACGCCTCGCGGTGGCGGCTTCCATGATACGCTGCTCCGTGGCTTCGGCGCGCGAAAACTCGCCCGTGAGCCGGCCCTCGCACAGCACGAGAATCCGGTCGCACAACACCAGGAGCTCGGGCAGCTCGCTCGACGTGACCAGAATGCCGAGACCCTGGCGGCACAGTCCGTCCATGAGGCGATACAGCTCGGCCTTGGCACCGACGTCCACGCCGCGCGTCGGATCGTCGAGCAGCAGCACCTTGGGACGCGCAAGCAGCCAACGGCCGATGATCGCCTTTTGCTGGTTCCCGCCGCTGAGGCTCGTGATCGGGGCATCGACCCCCGCCGTCTTGATGCCGAGTTTCGCAACCGTCTCCTCGGCGGCCGCCTGCTCTTTCCGGCTGCTCACCAGCCCGGCCCACACCATTTCGCCGAGCGTGCGAAGGGTGATGTTGGCTCCCACGCTCATTTCGGCAAACAGCCCGAGCCGCTTGCGGTCTTCGGTCACAAGCGACACGCCGGCCCGACAGGCGTCGGCCGGGTGATCGAAGGCAACTTCCTGCCCATCGAGGCGGATCGTGCCGGCGGGCTGCTGGGCACTCGCGCCGAACAGGCACTCCAGCAACTCCGTGCGGCCGGCCCCCATCAATCCGGCGATGCCCACGATTTCGCCCCGCCGCAGCGCGAACGAAACGTCTTCCAGCCGCCACTGCCGCGCGTGGCCCGGCCACGGGAGCCACAAGTGCTCGACCGACAGAACCTCTTCGCCCGGCGAGCGCGGCGACGAGACGTCGGCTTCCTCGATCTCGCGGCCCACCATCAGGTGCGTCACCGCCTTGGGATCGGTTTCGCCCCGGGCAACGACGTCGACCAATTGCCCGTCGCGCAAAATGGCAATGCGGTCGGCCAGGTGGAACACTTCGTCCATCTTGTGCGAAATGTAGAGCACGGTTACGCCCCGCGATCGCAGCCGCTCGATCACACGAAATAACCGCTCGACCTCCGACTCGGTCAGGGCGCTGGTCGGCTCGTCCACGAGCAAAATCTCGGCCGCCAGCGACAACGCCTTGGCGATTTCGATGAGTTGCTGGTCTCCCACGCGCAGTTGGCCGACCGGCCGCCGCGGGTCGAAATGGCACTCCAGCTCGGCCAGCAACTCGCCGGCGCTACGGTCCATGGCCTCCTGATCGAGCAGTCCCCAGCCGGTGCGGCGCTCGCGACCGAGATAGATGTTGGCCGCGCCCGAAAGCTGCTCCACCAGGTTCAGTTCCTGATGGATAATGCTGACGCCCGAGTGCTCGGCGTCGCGCGTGCTGCCAAATCGCACGCGCCTTCCGCGCAGCAGAATCTCACCGTCGTAATCCGTGATCACGCCGGAGAGGATCTTCATCAGCGTGCTCTTGCCGGCGCCGTTTTCGCCGACAATGGCCAGCAGTTCGCCCGGGACCACCTCCAGCGACACGTCGTCCAGCGCGCGGACGCCGGGATACTGCTTCGTGACGTTGCGGATGGCGATGAGGGAATCGCTCATGGTGCCGGCTCTTTGGGCGCAGCACTTCGGCGGCGCTCGAGCAGCTTCACGCCGGAGAGACCGACCAACGCCACGAGGAAGACGACACCGCCCGCCTGCGGGCCGATCATGATCGTAGACAACATGCCGGCCAGAACGGCGAGGATGCCGATCGCTACGATCCCAAGCGCTCCGGGAAAGAACTGCTTGCGGGCGCCGCCGGCTTGTCGCAGCTCGTTGAACGCCACGGCCAGCACGACCAAGAAACCCACGATGATGCCCTCGTAGTCGTCGGCGCTGCCGAAGCGGATCACTTTGGCCACGGCATCGATCACGACGCGCAGGAACAGCACGCCGAGCATCGTGCCGGTAATCGTCCCCACGCCGCCGGCCAGGCTACATCCGCCGACGACTGCCGCGGCGATCGCGTTGAGTTCGTAGCCCTTGCCCTGCACCTGCGGGCTGGCCACGCCGACCTCGGCCGTGTACAGGATGCCCGCAATCGAAGCGGTGACGGCGCCGATGCAGTAGGCCAGCCACTTGAGCTGGTCGGTGCGGATGCCACTGAGCCGAGCCGCCGCTTCGTTTCCGCCCATGGCATACAGGTGTCGGCCGACCACGGTACGGCTCATCAAGACCCAGGCCAACAGGCTGAGCACGAGAAAGATCGTCAGTGGAATCCACCACGTGTTTCCCAGCATGGTGAAATTGCGATCGTTGACATAGATCTGATCAGAGGCGCCGCCGGTGGCGGTCAGCGAGGCGGTCACCTCCTGTACGAAGATACGAGCCAGGCTGCGCAGCCCGACCAGCGAGGCCAGCGTGGCCACAAACGGCGGCAGGCCGACTACGGTAATCAACCACGCGTGCCACGTGCCTATCAGCACTCCCACGACCACGGTGCCGGCGATCGCCAGCGCGTAAACACCGAGGGGCAGGTCGTCCGTGATGCGGTTGCCCCCGTCGTCGACCGGGGCCAGAGCCAGAATGATCGCCGCACACACCGAGCCGCTGAAGGCGATCACCGAGCCGCTGGAGAGATCGATGCCCCCGGCGATAATGACGATCGCCGCGCCGAGGGCGAACACGCCCAGCAGCGACGTCTGCCGCAGGATCTCCTCGGCGTTTTGCAGCGGTTTGAGCCGATAGGCGTCGCTGAACGAGGCCGTGGCCAAGAGCACGACCGCCGTGGCGGCCAGCAGGCCAAGTTCGGCCGAGCTGCCGCGAACCAGTCGCCGTACCAGGCTGGTCGAGTCCGAACTCATGATCCGGTCAGGTTATGCTCGGCCAGCCATTTCTTGAACTCGGAAAGCGACAGAAACTCCGTTTGCTCGTCGAACATGTCGGCCGACAGCGGCGTGCCCTCGTCGGGATGGACCACGCGCAGGCCCGTGATATAGACGTCGCCGTCTTCTTCGCTGAACTCGTGCGTCTGCGGGTCGTAGTCGGGAAACATCTCGTGAATCGTTTCGTGATCGTCGTCGACCAGTGCCTGCATCAGGCGCGTGCCGAGGTAACCCATTTCGTACGGGTTTTGCACGACCATGGCGTCGATCTTGCCTTCGGCCACGTCGTCGATGGCCAGCGGCGCGGCATCGAAGACGACGACCGAGGTCTCGTCGCCCAGTCCGCGCTCGTCGACGACCTCGACGATGGCATGGGCGTTGTAAGCCCAGATGCCCACCAACACGTCGAGATCGGGATGGCGATCGAGGGCATCCTTGACGTTCTTCTTGGCGATGCTGCGATCCATGTCATCGCCGAGGTTCTCGACCTGCTCGAACTTGTCGCCGGCCCCCTCGGCAAAGCCGCTGATTCGCTCGCGTGCATTGGCCGCGGCCTTGATGCCCACGAACGTGGCGTACTTTCCGCCCTCGGGACGGATGCCGGCTGCCGCCTTGCCCAGTTCCTGGCCACCGACCACGTTGTTGGTCCCCAAGTAGGCAAAGCGGGCGTCGCGACTCTGCTCGCGATCCACGTCGGAATCGATCGCGATCACCTTGATGCCCGCCTCGCGGCAGGCCTTCATGGCGTCGGCGATGGCGCGGTTGTTCGAGTCGGTCACCGAAACGGCCACGGCAGCGATGTCCGACTGGTTGGCAAACTGCCGCATCTTGTCGATCTGGCCCTTGGGCGTGCCGTCATTCATTTCGCGTTCGACGCGCAGCTTGGAGCCCTTCAGGTCAAACTCCTTCTCCGCGTCCTTCATGCCTGCCAGCATGGCGTCCCAGAACGGGTCAGGGCCATTGATCAGCAGGATCACACGGCGCGTGCCGTCGTCGGCACTGCTGCCCGGGCCGCAGCCGGCGCATATCGCCAGCGACGCCAGGCCCAGGACAGCCACGCAAATCGACCACCGCCTAGGGACCATTGCCTATGACCTTGTTGCGCGAGGTAGGAAACCTCAGCCGCCCTGGGCCTGTGCCCTGGGGGCATTTGCTGTTTGGCGCGTGTTACTCGGTACTGTTCGCCGTCGGCTCCTCGGCACCCTTCTTCTGCTCGCAACCGACGAACAGACACATCGAGCAGGCAGCCAACAGCACAGCCAGCGTTCCAAGCTTCCAATTCATCTATCAATTCTCCTAGATTAGTTCGCCTATTTCACGTACGAAAAGCCCGATTCTAAAACGACTTGAGGTCCCTCGCAAGGGCCGCCGGCACGGGACTGCGCCGAGCGGTCTCCCTTCCGTGCAGGCACGCGTTTCGCCGCACGCCCTCAATTTTTGGCGGTGAATCCGCCGATGCTAACAAAGCACGTCCCCTCTCCCCTCCTGCCCACGCTCACCTCCACGCGTCCCTCCATGTCGATAACTTCGCGTCCAAACGCCGCGCCTCCGCGCGCCGCGCACGCTGCGTCCCAGCCGCACGTCCCCTCCCAGCTCGGTTCGTGGGAACTCGTCGATCGAATCGGCGGCGGCGCCTTGTCGGAAGTCTACTCCGCCCGCCCCGTCGACGGCCGTCGCGACGAACAACCGTGCTATGCGTTGAAAGTGCTCCGCGACGCCTGGCAAGACGACCCGCGGGGCCTGGCCATGCTGGGCCGCGAGGTGCTCGTGGCCCGCGACGTCGCGCACCCGCACCTGGTGCCGATCCTGGCAGCCGAGTTGGAAGACCCGCCCTACTACCTCATGATGCCCCGGCTGGAAGGTGTGTCGCTCGCGGCCGTATTGGCGGGCGACGTTTTGCTCGACCTGCCGATGACTTTTTGGCTGTTGCGTCAAACGGCCGAAGCCACCACGGCGCTGGCTCGCGCCGGCTGGATGCACGGCGACATCAAGCCGAGCAACGTGATCGTGTCGCCCTCGGGCCACGCCACGCTGGTCGATCTGGGGTTCGCGGCGCGTAGCCCGCAGCGCAGTTCGATCTGCTGCCGCCCGCTGTTGGGAACCATCAACTACATGGCTCCCGAGATGCTGTATTCGTCCTATGGCGGCGACGTCCAAAGCGACGTGTATAGCCTGGGCGTGATGCTGTTCGAAATGCTGGCCGGCCGGCTGCCGTTCGACGCGCAGGACGTCGCCGAGCTGGCGCTGCAACACCGTCAGCAATTGCCCGGCGACGTCAGGACACTCGCGCCGCGCGTGCCGCTGCGGGCCGCGCGGCTCGTGAAACAGATGCTGGCCAAGGAGCCGCTTCGCCGCCCGGCGCCGGAAGAACTGGTCGAGCGATTGATTGCCCTGGAAATCGAAACGTTCGCCGAACGTTGCCTGGACGAGGCCGCCTAGCCGCTGGGCGCGATCCGCACCGCGTGGGCCCTAAACCGGCGGACGCTCGCGGCGGTAGCTCAAGTCCAACAATTCGATCGGATGCGTCACCCAGAGCTTCTCGCCCTGTTGCCGGGCCTCGCGGGCAATCTGCAACTGGCAGCCGGCGTTGGCCGTAACGACGCAGCGAGCACCGGTCGAGCGAATGTTGGCCATTTTCCGCCGGCTGAGCTGGCCGGCCATCTCGGGCTCGGTCAGGTTGTACGTGCCGGCGGCGCCGCAACAAAGTTCCGTCTCGGGCAGGGCACGCATTTCGAGGCCCGGAATCTGGGCCAACAGCCGCCTGGGCGCTTCGCGAATTTTTTGGGCGTGCCCCAAATGGCAGGCGTCGTGGTAGGTGGCGACGACCGGCACTTCGCCCTCGGGCGGAACGAGTCCCAACGCGTCGAGAAACTCGTTGATGTCGCGGACCTTGTCGGCGAAACCCTGCCGCATTTTCTGACGCACGTCCTGCCAGTGGTGGCCATAATCCTTGAGCATGGCCCCACAGCCGGCGACATTGACGATCACCGCGTCGACGTCGTCTTCGTTGAAGGCCGCGACGTTGGCATCGGCGAATTCCCGCGCCGGCTCGCTCGAACCTGCGTGAAAGTGAATCGCCCCGCAACAGGCCTGATGGGCCGGCACCAACACCTCGCAGCCGTTCTCTTGCAAGACGCGAGCCGTGGCCCAATTGGTCGACCGAAAAATCGCATCGCCCACGCATCCGGTGAACAGCGCCACCCGCGCGCGCTGCTTTCCCTTGGCCGGCAGCTTCGCGGGCAGGGCCGGCTCGCGACGCCCCGGCGGCGGCAACATGTCGGCCAACTGCCGCAACCGCGGCGGCAGCAAGCGCAACAACCCCAGCCCGCGGGCCAGGCGATCGAGCCGCAGGCGCTGCGCCAGCCGGGCGGGCAGCAGCGCCGTACGCAAGCGATTGGGATACGGAAACAGCCGGAACAGAATCCAGCGGTGGAACCAGTCGTTGTTCTTGCCTTCGCCTGCTGACTCCATGGCCACACGAAACGGCTCGATCAGGCGTCCGTACTGCACGCCGGAAGGGCAGGCCGACTCGCAAGCGCGGCAATCGAGACAAAGCTCCAGGTGCCGGCGCACGTCGTCGTTCAGCTCCAACCGGCCGTCGGTCACGGCCCGCATCAGGTAGATCCGCCCGCGGGGGCCATCGTTTTCGTTGCCCGTTTCGACGTAGGTCGGACACGCGGCGGTGCACAGACCGCAGTGCACACAGTCGAGGAATAGCCCGTAGTCGATCCCGGCGCCGGGATTATTGGGCTTGGGCTGCTTCGTGTCCTGGGGGCGTTGCATCTCGTGGCTCATCACTATTCGTGGACGAAGCGGCCTGGATTCAGCAGGTTGCGCGGGTCGAATTGCTGTTTGACTTTGGACATCCACCGGTGGGCCGCGGTCGCGTTTCCCCACACGGCCGGATGCGTCAGACCTTCGAGTGAGTTCGACAACACGACGGCACTGCCGCTGGCCGCGGTCGCCGCCGGGTGCAAGCGCCCGATCAAATCGCGCGACACGCCGGTCGCCTCGAACTTCTCGAATCGAGCGATCACCACGCCGTTTCCGGCGTGCGCCTGCACCGTAGCCGCGGGATCAATTTCGCGCACGAGCTTGACGTACGGCAGGGTCTGGCTCGGCAGCACGCTGGCCTTGAGCACCAAGGACGCGCCCGGCTCGGCGGGAAACTCTGCCAGATCGGTCCACAACCCGGCGGCCCGGTCGCCGTCCAGGATATGGCTGGTCGCCAGCCCCGCCTCGCGCCATTCGTCGGATAGCCGGGCAAGCATCCAGTCGACCTCGACCGCGCTCCCCTCCAGCCCGACGGCCAGACGCCCGATGCAGCCGGCCGGCGCCACGCCCATGCCTGCGTGTTCCCTCCATCGCGAGCCGACCAGCCATTCGATGGCCGCGGGCGTGGTGGCCGTATCGACCAGTCCGGCAAGCAGCTTATCGGCCGAGTCCGCATCGCGCACGTCGCCGACCAGAAACGCCGAACGCTCGGGCCGCGGGCGCACCTTGAGAGTGACTTGCGTCACGATGCCCAGCGTGCCCAGCGAACCAGTCAGCAGCTTGCAGAAGTCGTAGCCGGCGACGTTCTTCACGACGCGGCCGCCGGCCTTGAACGGCGTGCCCCGCCCGTCGACCGCCGAAACGCCGATCACGTAGTCGCGCATCGTGCCGTAGCCGTAGCGGCGCGGCCCGGCGAAGGCCGTGGCCATCAATCCGCCCAGGGTGGCTTGGGACGATTGGGGAGCGTCGATCGGCAGCCACTGGTTCTCAGCGGCAAGCGCCGCAGACAACTCCGCCAGCGTGATGCCGGCTTCGACAGTGATCGTCATGTCGGCGGCCGGGTAATCGACCACGCGATTGAGCTTCGCCAGCGAAATGCCAAGGCCCTCTTGCGCGGCAGACAATCCGTAGTCGAGGCTCGTTCCGCCGCCGATGGGATAGATGGGGGTTCCGCTGGCAAACGCGCCGGCAACCAGCGCTGCCAGTGTCGCCTGGTCCTGGGGCACGTGGGTCTCGGTCAGCGGCAAGGTATCGGCTACGGCGGTCATCGGTGCAGGCAGTCGAGAAGTTGCGAACTCGTGGAAGCTGGTTGGTCGAAGCGGCTACATCGCGGCCTTGCGGCCAGGATGCGTTTGTTCCAGGCCGCACGCGCCCGCGGTAGGCAACATCTTGGCCGGGCTCAAGCGGTTTTCGGGATTGAACGCCTCGCGCAGCCGCGTCATCGCGGCCAAGTCCTCGTCGGAAAACAACCGCCGCATAAAGTCGATTTTCTCGACGCCGATACCGTGCTCTCCCGTGACGCTCCCCCCCGCAGCAATGCATTCCTCGAGGATCTCGCCGCTGGCCTTCAGCACGCGCTCGACTTGCTTGGCGTCGCGTTCGTCGAACAGCAGAATCGGGTGAATGTTTCCATCGCCGGCGTGAAACACGTTGACGATGCGGATGTCGTGCGCCTGGCCGATCTCGGTGATCCGCTGCAGGATGTGCGGCAACTTGGTGCGCGGCACGACGCCGTCCTGGGTGCAATAGCTCGGGCTGAGCCGCCCCACGGCCCCGAACGCCTGCTTGCGACACTTCCACAACAAGTTCCGTTCGGCCGAGTCGCGGGCCTGCCGCACTTCGCGGGCGCCGCACTTCATGCACAGTTCGACGATGCGATCGCGCTGCTCGTCGAGCCCCGCCTCGAGACCGTCTACTTCGATGAGCAAGATCGCCTGGGCGTCAAGCGGAAAGCCGAACTTGAAGGCGGCCTCGACGGCCGTCAGAATCCCCTGATCCATCATCTCGAGCGCCGCCGGGATAATGCCCGCGGCGATGATCTCGCTGATGGAGCGCGTGGCGTCGTCGCAACTGTCAAACACGCCGAGCATGGTGCGCACGCCTTGGGGATTGCGCGTCAACCGCACCCAAACCTTGGTCACGATCGCCAAGGTGCCTTCGCTGCCGACTAGCGCCCCGGTCAGGTCGAGGCCTGAGGGGTCTTCGGCCGGGCCGCCAAATTCGACGATCTGGCCGTCGGCCGTCACGGCCTCGACGCCCAACGTGTGGTTGACCGTTACGCCGTACTTGAGCGTGTGCGGGCCGCCGGAGTTGGTGGCCACGTTGCCGCCGATCGTGCAGGCCCCCTGGCTCGACGGATCGGGCGCATAGTGAAACCCGGTACCGGCAAGCGCTTTGGTGAGCCAGAGATTCACCACGCCCGGCTCGACAATCGCGTAACGATCGCGGAGGTTGATCTCGAGGATGCGGTTCATCCGCGTCAGCACGATCATCACGCCGCCGCCCACCGGCAAACAACCGCCGGCCAGGCTCGTGCCGGCGCCGCGGGGCAGAAACGGCACGTCGTGCTCGTTGCACAACCGCACGATGGCGGCCACCTGTTCGGCCGAGCGCGGAAAGACCACGACGTCCGGGCAGTTCTTCTCGATGACGAAGCCGTCGCACTCGTAGACCAGCCGGTCGGAGTGCGCAGCCAGCACGCCGTCGTCGCCGACGATGCGGCGCAGTTCATCGGCAATGTTCAAAAGCGTGGACGAAAGCACGTGCGCGAGAGTCCCGGCGAGAAGTGGCGGCCAAACCCTTGATTATAGTGCCCCGGCAGCGAGGCACCAGCCGCCCATGTCCTCCCGCGTGTGCCTGGTGCACGCTGCTACATCGCCCTCTTGGGGACAACCAGGGCGCCCAGGTCCGTCAAGAACTCGGTGACCCGCTCCTGCACTTCGGGGGTTTGCCGCACAAGCACGTTTTGACCCGAGGCGTAGATCGGCGGGATGCCGTAGGGGCCGCAACCGCCGCAGCAGCACGAGGGGCCGACGGCCTGGGGAATCATGTACACCAGGGCCTGTGGGCAGAAGCCCGGCTTGATCCGGTAGACCTTCGTGACCGGCAGTTGGCAGGGTGCCGCGGTCGCGGGGGTGGCGATTTCCTCGTCGAAAATGGCGGCCTGGGCGGCCGTGTGCGAAACGCCGAGCGCCGCCAGCGCCAGCGCGCTTGTAAAAAAGATCCTACGCACGACAGTTCCTCCGGTGAGACGTTTGGTGGGGGCGTAAAGGCGGGCAAGTGTAGTTTACCACCTAATTGCGCGCCGCGCCGCAGCCGTTTTCAAATTCAACCCCTCGCGCGCATGAGATCGCGCCGCCGATGAATTCCGACTCAAGACGATCCGCGCGGTTGGCCGATACCGATGGGTTGGCACACGGAGCAACAGGAACGCCTTCGCCGCGTCTAAGCCGTCAGGACCGTATCCTGCGCGCTGGCATCCGAGAGCGCTTGACGCGTTTCGATGAACTTTTTCTCGTTGGCGAGAAATGCATCGACGACGTCCGGATCGAAGTGCGAACCGCGGGATTTGAGAATCGCCGCCTTCGCCTTCTCGTGGGAATAGGCTTCCTTGTAAACGCGCTTGCTGGTGAGCGCATCGTAGGTGTCGGCCAGGGCCACGATTCGCCCGCACAGCGGAATGTTGCTGCCCGCGAGCCCTCTCGGGTAGCCCGACCCGTCGTACCACTCGTGGTGGCTGATGGCGATATCGCGGGCCATGCGCAGGAACCGCGCGGTGGGATAGGCCTTCAGCGCCGCGTCGAGCGTCTCGGCGCCGCGCGTCGTGTGGGTCTTCATGACCTCGAACTCGTCTTCGGTCAGCGAGCCGGGTTTCAGCAGCACCGCATCGGGAATGGCCACCTTGCCGATGTCGTGCAGCGGGCTCGTCAGATAGATCAGACGCACGAACTCCGGGCTCAAGACGTCGCGGTACTCGGGCAAACGACGCAGGTGCTCGGCGATAATCCGCGAGTAAGTTCGCACGCGCTCCAGATGGGCTCCCGCGTCGTTGTCGCGCGATTCGGTCAGCTTGGCCAGCAGAAAGATCAACAGGTCGCGCGTCTCGAGCGCCAGCAGCCGTTCGCCGGCCCGCACGCGCAGAATCAACTCGGTGGGCTGGAAGGGCTTGGCGATGAAATCGTCGGCGCCGGCGGTCATGCCCTCGATCGTGTCGGAGGCATCGCGGCGTGCCGTCAGCAGAATCACGTAGACGTAGTGCAGCGAGCCGAACTGGCGAATGCGGCGGCACAGTTCCAGCCCGGACATCTCCGGCATCTCCCAGTCGGTGACCACGAGTTGGCAGTCGCCTCGTTCGACGATTTCCAGCGCCGCGCGTCCGCTGGTGGCCGTCAGCACGTCGTAGCCGCCGCGGCGCAGCGTGTGCTCGAGCATGTCGACCGTGACCGAGTTGTCGTCGACGACTAAGACTTTCATGACGCTTGGCGCAACCGACGGAACCCGGCGGCGATACGGCCGATCCTGCAGGCAGAAAGGGACCTTCAAGACTAGACCGCCTCCGCACCGAGTCAATCTGCCGGTCTGCGCACTCGATCGTGGCCCAAGTGGAGAAAGGCGTGCCATCGTCACAATCCGACAATCCGCGACGCCCGCGCGCGGCGCGCTCCAGGACGACCTAGATTTGAAGTGCCGCAAGAGCGCGCGTGTGCCACAAGGCGCGCCGGCGACCCCAAGGGGGCGAATCGTCGCAGCGGCCGGCCCGCGCATGCCTAACCGCGGTGCAGATGGCAGGGAGAGTCCACCGACGTGTCAGCAAAGCAAACCATGCTGGGGCAGGACAGCGGCGGTGTCGCGAAACGGGCCCGCGCGCTGTTGGCCGACCAATTTGCCACCATCGGCAGGCGAACCGACGAGCTGTTCGCCTGGCTGATGGTGCTGCAATGGGTCGCCGTGATATGCGCCGCGCTGTACAACGCGCCGGCGGTGAACGCGAGCACTCACGTCTGGTCGGCGGCACTCCTGGGCGGCGTGGCCAGCGGCGTGCCGCTGTACCTGATCTGGACGCGACCCGGCACGGTCTTCTCGCGGCAAGGCGTAGCCGTCACGCAGATGCTCTGGTCGGCCCTGATCGTCCACTTCCTGGGCAGCCGTCCGGAGTCCCAGTTCCACGTATTTGCCTCGCTGGCCATTTTGGCCTGCTACCGCGACTGGCGCGTGCTGACGACGGCCACGGCCGTGGTGCTGGGCGATCACTTGATCCGCGGCATCGCCCACTCGACGCTTTCGGCCCAGTCGCTGGTTCGCTTCGTCGGCGACCAGGGCTGGATCCTCTCCGAAGTCGGCTTTCTGCTGCTGGCCATTCGCTTGAGCATTCGCGAAATGTTCGGGCTCGCCATCCGCCAGGCCCGCCTCGAAGAACGCAGCCACCGCATCGATGCCGAATACCGCGATCGCACGCAAAGCTATCGGCAATACACTGAGCAGTTAGAGAAAGCCAAGCACGAGCTTTTCGTGCAGGCCCAGGAGGTTCGCAAAGCCCGCGCCGAGGCCGAAGCGGCTGGAGCGGCCAAGAGCCAGCTCGTGGCCACCGTAAGCCACGAGATTCGCACGCCGATGACGGCCATCCTGGGCTACGCCGACGTGCTCGTCGCGCAAGCGGCCGACGCCGAGATGCTGAAAGCCGCGACCACGATCAAGCGCAATGGCGAGTTCCTGCTCAAACTCGTCGACGACATTCTCGACCTGTCGAAAATCGAGGCCGGCAAGCTGACCGTCGAGTCGATCGAGTGCTCCCCGCGGCAGATCGTCGAAGAAGTCGTGCAGTTGATGCAGGTCCGGGCCGACGCGAAAGGGCTGCCGCTGGCCGTCGAGTTTCAGGACGGGCTGCCCGAGACCATCGTCTCGGATCCAATGCGGCTGCGACAGATTCTCGTGAATCTGGTGGGCAACGCGATCAAGTTCAGCTCGCGCGGCACGATCCACATTCGCGCGTCCCTGTTGTATTCCACCCGCGAACAGGCGCGGTTGCGAATCGACGTTCAAGACCAGGGCATTGGCCTCACGCCTCGCCAGGTCGCCGACTTGTTCCATCCGTTCGCCCAGGCCGACGAATCGACGGCGCGGCAGTTCGGCGGTAGCGGCCTGGGGCTCTCGATCAGTAAGCGATTGGCGAATCTGCTGGGGGGCGACATCGAGGTATACAGCTCGCCGGGGGAGGGAAGCACGTTCACCGTCACCGTGGCGGCCGATCGCAAGGACCTGAGCGACACGGTGTGCGACGCCGGGGATACGGCCACGATTCGCAACGTGCGTGCCGCCGTTTCTCCCCCGGTCCTCAAGGATCTGCGCGTGCTGGTGGCCGATGACAGTCCCGACAATCGCGAGCTGCTGGCCTTCGTGCTCGACAAGTCCGGCGCGAGCGTGCAACTGGCCGAGAATGGCACTCAGGCCGTACAGGCGGCGCTGGCGGCCCAGCAGCGATCGCACCCGTTCGACGCAATCGTCATGGACGTGGAAATGCCCGGGCTCGACGGCCACGCGGCCACCCAGCGGCTCCGCTCGCACGGTTACTCGGGTCCGATCATTGCGCTAACGGCCCACGCCGAGGCCGAAGCGATGCAGCGCAGCCGCCTGTCGGGGTGCAACGCCTGCCTGACCAAGCCAATCGACGATTCGCTGCTGGACCTGATCGCGCGACTTGCCGTGCCGCAACCATCGTCGACCCCTGCCCCGACCGCGTAGAATATCCCGCTGAGCCCGCCGCGTTTGAATCGGCCGCGCATGCGCATCCGCGGCCCCGTCCCGAAGGCTTTTCCGTGACACTGGCACGCTATCGCCGCAAACGAGACTTCGAGCGCACCGGCGAGCCGCGCGGCGGCGAAGACCAGCAGGCCGGCTGGCTCTATCTCGTGCAGAAGCATGCCGCCCGTCGCCTGCACTACGACCTGCGGCTGCAGATCGGCGACGTGCTCAAGAGCTGGGCGGTGCCCAAGGGCCCCAGCCTCGATCCCGACGTGCGCCGCCTGGCCGTGCACGTTGAGGATCATCCGGTGGAATACGGGGCCTTCGAAGGCACGATCCCCGCCGGTCAGTACGGCGCCGGCACCGTCATGTTGTGGGACCGCGGCACCTGGGAGATCGAAGGCGATCCACTCGAGCAATACCGCCAAGGCAAGCTCCATTTCACGCTCCACGGCGAAAAGCTGCGCGGCGAATGGGTGCTGGTGCGTCGCGGAGGTCACGGCGAACCGGAGGAAAAAGAGCCCTGGTTCTTCTTCAAGGTCCGCGACGACGAAGCCCGCGAGGGGGACGACGACGGCGTCCTGAGCGACCAGCCCCAGAGCGTGGCCAGCGGCCTGAGCCTGGAAGAAATCGCCGCGGGCAAGAAAGCCCGCCGCCGCGCTCGCCCCAAGAAATCGCCACGAACCGACAAGGCGAAGCCAAAGTCCAAGCCGCTCGTCGCCGCCAAGCAAACCGGACCTCAGGCCAGAAAGAAGCAGTTGGCAAAGATCCGCCAGGCCAAGGCCGCCCCGCTGCCGGCTCGCATCCGCCCGCAGTTGGCCACGCTGGTCAAGCGCCCTCCCAGCGGCGACGGTTGGTTCAACGAGATCAAATTCGACGGCTACCGCATGATCTGCCGGGCGGACGGGCGGAACGTCGCGTTCGTCAGCCGCAACGGCCACGACTGGACCGGACGATGGGAGCACCTGGTCCGCGCTGTGCGCGGGCTGGGCGTCGGGTCGGCCATCTTCGACGGCGAGGTCGTGGCCCTCGACGCCGACGGGCGGTCCAGCTTTCAAGATCTGCAAGCGGCGCTGGCCGAAAACCGCACCGGCCAACTCGTCTACTACGTCTTCGATCTGTTCTATCTCGACGGCAAGAGCCTGTTGAAAGCGCCGCTGGAAGAACGCAAGCGCTTGCTCGAATACGTGGTGGGCGAAAGCGCGGGACCGGTGCGCAACGCCGGCTACGTCGTCGGACATGGTGACGCGTTCTTTGCCAAAGCGCGGAAGCTGCAACTCGAGGGCATCATCTGCAAGCGCCGCGACCGCCCCTATCGCCAGGGACGCAGCGCCGAGTGGTTGAAGGTCAAGTCGCTGCTGCGCGAGGAATTCGTTGTCGGCGGATACACCGAGCCGGCCGGCTCGCGCGTCGGCTTCGGAGCACTGATCGTCGGCTACTACGATGAACACAAGAAGCTGATCTATGCCGGCCGCGTCGGCACCGGCTTCAGCGACGAGCTGTTGGAGAACCTGGCCGAGCGGCTCGAATCGCTCGAGCAGAAGGCGTCCCCATTCGCCGATTTCCGGGACCGCACGGTCAAAGCCCGCACCGTGCATTGGGTGCGGCCGAAGTTGGTAGCGCAAGTCGCTTTCGGCGATTGGACGCGCGACGGCAGGCTGCGGCAGCCGTCGTTTCAGGGTTTGCGCGAGGACAAGGCCGCGGCCGACGTGACGCGCGAACGTCCCGTACCGCTGGCCTCCGTGGAGGATCGCGGCCGCGACAAGGCGACTTCGCAAACGAGCTCTGCATCGGACGTCGACCGGCAGATAGCCGTGGAGATTCCGGCGTCAGTGCGTTTAACGAATCCCGACAAGGTCCTGTACCCCGGCGATGAGATCACCAAGGCCCAGGTGGCCGGCTACTACGCCACGGTGGCCGAGTGGATCCTTCCGCATATCGTCGATCGGCCGCTCACGCTCGTCCGCTGTCCGCAAGGCTACACCGGCAATTGTTTCTTCCAGAAGCACACCCGCAAGGGAATGCCCGAGGTGCTCAAGCGCGTCAAGATTGCCGACCGTCGCAAGACGATCGAGTACGCCGTGGTCGAGAACCTGGAAGGTCTGCTGTCGCTGGTGCAAATGAACACGCTGGAGATCCATCTGTGGGGCGCGCGGATCGACAACCCGGATCGCCCCGACCGGCTGGTGTTCGATCTGGATCCCGATCCGAGTGTGTCCTGGCAGCGGTTGGTCGAAAGCGCCCGGCAATTGCGCACTTTTCTGGCGGACCTCGGGCTCGTGACGTTTCTGAAGACGACCGGCGGCAAGGGGCTGCACCTGGTGCTGCCGATCGAGCGACGCACGAATTGGGACGATGCCCGACGCCTGACGCAGGCCATCGCCACGTCCGCCGCGCGCGTCGATCCTTCCCGCTACACGGTGCAATCGTCGAAGGCGGCCCGGGCCGGCAAGATCTACATCGATTACCTGCGCAACATGCGGGGTTCGACATTCGTGGCCCCCTACTCCACGCGCGCCCGGGCCGGTTGTCCGGTTTCGGTCCCCATCGCCTGGGAGGAGCTCTCGAGCGTGCGTTCCGCCGATCAGTTTCGGCTCGAGAACGTCCCAGAGCGGCTGGCCAAGCTCAAGCGCGACCCCTGGCACGATCTACCCACGACCCGGCAATCGCTCTCTAAATCGCTGCTCAAGAAACTCGGCGCGACCGACTAGGTTCGGTTGCATAGTCGTCTTGCTTCACACCAGCCCGAAGCGCAAAGCGAGGGTCGTCTGTTGCGCCGTAGTACGCTTGAAGCATTGTCGAGAAATCGTCGAAGAACCCTCGCTTGCGCTTCGGGCTGGTGACGCGCCAAAGACTACGTGCGAGACACAACTAACCTTGATGCCGATCCGCCTTATCGGGCGGTTCGATCAGCGGGCTCGAGTCGCCGGGCCAAGCATAGCGCGTGACGACCCACCACAGCAGCGCCCAAGCGGCACCCGCGGCCCAGCCGGCCAGGACGTCGGTGGGATAGTGCACGCCCAGATAGACGCGGCTGGCTCCGACCAACAGCGGCAGGAACAACGCTACGCCGATGAAATACAAACGCAGCCGATGGCCCGGCGTGAAGCGGGCCAACATGGCCCCCAGCGTCAGATAAACCACGGCCGAGCCCAGCGAGTGACCACTGGGGAAGCTCGCGGTCAGCGTGTCCTGCAGCGCCGATCCGGTGGGCGGACGCGGACGGTCGAAATAGGCCTTCAAAAACGAACTAAGAAAGACCCCCGACACGACGGCCGCCACCAGCAATACCGCGGCGCGGATCCGACGCGTCAGCAGCAAGTAGCCCGCGGCCACGCTCACAACCAGAAACAGGACCGGCCAGCTCCCCAATGACGTGATATCGCGCGTCGCATCGACCAGCCAGGAGGGGCCCCGCGGCAAGCGAGGATCTTCTGGATTGCGCAGCACGTCGACCACCCAATGATCGAACGCGTGGGTGTCGCCGCCGGTCACCTCGTCGGCCAGCTCGATAAACGCCCAAGTCAACGTGGCCACGCTCATCACGGCCAGCAGCACAGGCACTTCCGGCCGCCACCAACCCATCCGGCGAATCCAGCCCAGCCATTCTCGAACGTCAGGTGATTGCATCGAAAATCGTTGTTGTCAGAAGCGCCACGCGCGGTTTACGGCAGTGCCCGTGCCGGCTAGCGCGGACCGGACAGCCCGCGCTGAATCGGCACGTCGAACAGCCGCGGACCGTCGGCGGCGGCCAGCGAGGCTTTGACTTTCTCGGCCAGCTCTTCCGGCTCGGCGACGCGCTCGGCCGCCACGCCCATGCTTTGGGCCAGGGCGACCATGTCGATCTCGGGTTCGGTCAGGTCCATGCCCAGGAATCGGCCATCCTTGGCGGCGGGCAGCCCGAGCCCCGCGGCCCCGGCTTTGAGAATCTGGTACTGGGCGTTGTTGCAGATGACGAACGTCACGTTCAGGCGATGATGCGCGGCGGACCACAGCCCCTGGATGCCGTACATGGCCGCGCCCTCGCCCAGCATCGCCAGCACGGGCCGCTCGGGCCAGGCCAGCTTGACCCCCAGCGCACAACCGAGCCCCCAACCCAGCGCCCAGCCGCGATGGGCAAAGTAGCCGCTGGTATTCTTCAACGCACCCAGCCGCTGGAACATCGAGTTGGTCGTCGTCACGGCCTCCTCGATCACCGCCACGTCTTCGGGCAACACGCGCGACAAGCTTTCCATCAGCACGGGCCCCGCCATCGGCCGGACGTCGCGCTTGGCGGCGATCGACTCGCGCAGTTTGCGCCGGATCTCCTCGTGTTGAGCCGTGCGCGAAGTTCGGCGATCGGCGGCCAGACTCACGGCCTGTTGGTCCATGTCGCGGCTCAGCAGCTTCGCCAACTCCGCCAGTCCGGCTTTGGCGTCGCCTAGCAGCCCGATCTCCACCGGGTAGTTCTTTCCGATCTGGGCCGGGCTTTCGTCGAGGTGGATCAGCTTCAGGTGACGCGGGATCGCAGGATCGGGACCGCGGTAGATGTACTCGCGGATCAAGTCCATGCCGGCAATCAGCAGCACGTCGAACTCGTGCAGCCGCTCGGCGATCTCGGGGGCCCAGAGGGGAATGGTCTGCGCGTACAAACGGTGATCGGCCGGAAAGCTCAAGCGTCCGTGCGAGTGCCCGGGCTCGGAGAACACCGGCGCTCCCAAGCGTTCGGCCACGGCCACCAGTTCGTTCACGGCGTCGGCCTCTTGCACACGGCTGCCGACCAGAATCGCCGGATTCTTGGCCGCGGCCAGCACGGCAGATGCTTGCTCGAGCGCCCCGGCTGGCGGCACCGCTCCCCGGGCCAGGGGCGCCGAGGGCGTCAGGTCCAACTCGGCCTCCTGCATCTGGACGTCCATCGGCAGCGACAGGAACACCGGCCCACGCGGCGGCGTCAGCGCCAGTTGCATGGCCCTGCGCATGGCATGGGGCAGGTCCTCGGGGCAAGCGACCTCGACGGCCCACTTCGTCCACGGCCGGGCCACCGAGACCATGTCGCCGTAGAGGATCGGTTCCTGGAACTTCAACCGGCGGTCCTGCTGCCCCGCGGTCACCAGCAGCGGCGTGCCCTCGCGATGGGCGTTGTAAAGCATGCCCATCGCGTTGCCCAGGCCGCAACTGATGTGCAGGTTGACGACGCCCAACTTGCCCGAGGCCATCGCGTAGCCGTCGGCCATGGCCATCACGGGAATTTCTTGCAGGCCGAGGATGTACTCGATGCGCGAATCGCTCGCTAGCGCGTCGGACAGCGGCAGCTCGGTCGTGCCGGGATTGCCGAACAGATACCGCACGCCGGCATCGTCCAGCATTCGTAGAAACGCCTGTATGCCGCTGACGCGCATGCCGAGAGGGCCCCGTCGAAGTCGGAAAGCCTCGCCCCCGCGCGCCCCGCCTGAATCGGCCTACCGTGAGAAGAGCCGGGCTCGCGGCCGACTTCCAAGTGTACGGGAACGAGGTGCCGAATCAACCGGACCGCCGCGCTGCACCGTCATCGGCCAACCTTGCTGCGGTGCCCTGGTGGACGGGCCGGGCAACTCCTCCATCGGCGGCTCGGCCAACGGCGCCGGCTGCTGCGATTCGGGACCTACGTCCTGCATCACGCCGCTGGGCGGATTGCTCGGACCAGCGGGCGTGGGATACATCTCGCCGATCGCCCCCGGCTCGTTCGAGCCGCTGCCGTCGCTGTAAACCGGTCCATAGCGCGTGTAGGGCGGCCCGGTGACGACGTACGGATTGTCGGAGCAGGTGAAGTTGCCGCACCAATCGCAAGGATCGTGGCAGCACGGCTTGTGGCTGAACCACCAATGCCAGTACTTGCAGCCGCACTGCGTACCGTAGTAGGTATCGCCGCACGGCCAGGGCGTTTTGCAGCAGCAGCCCGACTGTACCGCCAAGACCATGGCGAATAGAGCCGGAAGGCAGATTCGCGCCAACATCCGTGTTTCCCCCCAACGTGATTGCCAGTGCGCGTCCCACGCCGACGCACCTTGCTGCGCGGCTCTGTGGGGCACCCTTGCTCGTATCGGCCGGCAGAACCGTCACAATCGAGAAAATCGGACCATTCGACAGCGAAGCAGCGAAAACGGCCAGTTTCGCCAGGTTGCCTCCGCGTGTTGCCGCCTGCCGCGGCGGGGGACTATATTGCCGGCAACGCTGGCATTTGCGCGGCGTGCGTACGATTGCCCACAGGAGATCTCCGCCGTGGCCGAACCGCTGCCCATCACCGCCGTCAACCACGTCGGACGCACCAGCCGTCACGTGGAGGAAAGCCGCCGCTTCTATCGCGAGGTACTCGGGTTTCGCGAAGTGGCACGCCCCAACTTCAACTTTGCCGGCGCGTGGCTCTACAACTACGGCATCATGATCCACATCATCGAGAGCAAGGCCGCTCCCGGCGTCGAAGGCGAAATCGAGACCCGCGGCGACCATCTGGCGCTGCACACCAACGATCTGAGCCAAGCCGAAAAGCTGCTCGCAGAGCACAATATTCCGTTTCGCAAGAACACGGTCGCCGACACCGGGCTGCAACAGATCTTCTTCCACGACCCCGACGGGCACACGATCGAGATCGGCACGTATCCGCCCACGCCGGCATATCTCTAGTCTAGGCGGCTGCACCGGAATCGCGCCAGCAAGCAAAAAACGCCAGAGCCCCCTCGGCGGGACCCTGGCGTTCTCGTGAGTCACAACTCTTAGCCTGCGAGCCGTCAGCTCGACTTGACGGTGATCTTCTTGGGCAGGGCTTCCTGTGCCTTGTGCAGCTTGACGTGCAAAACGCCGTCCTTGTACTCGGCCTCGACCTTCTCGGGATCGACGGCCGCGGGGAGCGGCACCTCGCGCCGAAAGCTGCCGAACCGCCGTTCGCGGTAATGGTAGCCCTTCTCCTTGCGCTCTTCGCTTTCCTTCTTCTCGCCCGAGATGACCAGCGCGTTGCCGCTCATCGACAGCTCGAGCTCGTCGGCCTTCACACCGGGAATCTCGGCCCGCACGAGGACCTCCTTGTCGGTTTCCTCCACGTCCAGCGGCGGGCCCCATTCGGCAAAGCCGAAGGGCCGCCCCAACTCGCCGAACGACTCGCCGAAGAACGAATTGAACAGGCGATCCATCTCGTTGCGAAAGCCCGCGGCGGGCAACCCCGCGGCGTCCTCTCGGTTCTTGTCTTTCCAAGGAATGAGTGTCATCGCTTCGACCTCCGTAATGCGTTGAACTGGTTCGTTGGCACCGTACCTGCTCTCCCGCTCAAGCTTACGCCGTTTTGACGGCGATCTTGCGGGGCTTGGCCTTCTCGGCCTTGGGCAGGTGTACGGTCAGCACGCCGCCGGCGCACTCGGCCTCGATCCGGCTGGCGTCGATCTCCTCGCTGACGCGGAACGTGCGATAGAAATCACCGATGCCGTACTCGCGCAGCACGAAGTTCCGTTTCTCGCCGTAGCGCGGCTCGACTTTGCCTTGAATCGTCAGCACGCCGTCTTCGAAGTCGATGTCGATCGCATCGCTCTTCACGCCCGGCACGTCCGCCACCAAGGTGAGTTCGTCCCTCGTCTCGAGAATATCGACGTTCGGCCGATAAACCTGGCCGCCGCGCGTCCGCTCGGCGACTTCCGGTGCGGCTGGGGTTGCAGTCGTCTCGTTTGCCATCGTTATAGGCTCCTTTGTTGGCGAGGACGCGAAGGTCCTCGATGAGTATCTAGTTTGCGTCTCTCTGTCGTTTCGCTTACTTGCCCTGCGAGACCTTGATCTTGCGGGGCTTGGCGCTCTCGGCCTTGGGCAGCTTGACCAGCAGCACGCCGTCGTTCAGCGTGGCCTCGACCTGGTCGGCGTCGACCTCAATCGGCAACCGCAGCACGCGGTTGAATTCGCCCGTGCCGCGTTCCTGCCGGTGATAGGCCGTGCCCTCGGGCGCCTCTCCGCCGCGGCGTCCGCGCAGCGTCAGGTCCCCCGCAATCACCGAGATCTCGAGGTCTTCGCTCTTCAAACCCGGCACTTCGGCCTCGGCATACAGCACGTCGTCCTCTTCCCACACGTTGAGCGCGGGAAAGCTCGGCGCGGGCCCGCCCCAGGCCGCCGCGGCGCCCGCGGGGGAAAAGAAGTCGCTGACCAAACGATCCATCTCGTCTCGCAAACGGACCACGGGAAGGGTGCTATTGGCTCGTCGGTAAACCATGGAAAAACCTCCTCAAATCGTTCTCTTCGTTCGCAGTGTGTTGTCACTCGCAACCGGGCAGCCCTCACAGGTTCCACAGCCCGGATTCGCTCGTTCTTGTCGATACCTTCAAGACGCTCTCACGCGTCGATTCTTGAAAAAGCAAAGCTCGTACCAATCGCCAGTCGACAACACCCAAAAGTATTTGCAATAAAGACTTATGTCGCAGAACCCAAGCGCTGCCCTGAACCACGCCTGCCAAATTGGCAGCCCCGCCGAGGAGCATCAAGGGTTTGGATGCCGCTCCTGCCAAAACGGCCACCGGCCTCCTCGTAGCATCACGATTGGCGCCGTTCACGCCGGACGCTATATTCGCATATGCGAATGTAATGGAAGGAGATCGCCTTGCCCAAATCTGCGCGCCAAGTCGAAGTGATGTTTCGCGCCCTGGCCGACCGCACCCGGCTGCGGATCATGCACATGCTGGGCGGCGGCGAGTTGTGCGTGTGCGACATCGTCGACGTGCTCAAGGTGCCGCAGCCGACGGCCTCGCGCCACCTCGCCTATCTACGCCGGGCCGGATTGGTCGTGTGTCGCAAACAAGGCTTGTGGTGCTACTACCGCTGGACCAGCCCGAAGACCGCGTTCCATGAAAAGCTGCTGGAGAGCCTCGCCTGTTGCTGCCAGGACGTGCCGCAGTTGTCCCGTGATTCGCGTCGCCTGCCGACCTGTAAACCCGATTGCTGTCGTTAGTTCTTTTTTTTTGCAACCATATATTCGCGTGAGCATATATTGTTTGCCGCCTTTTCACTACCAAGGAGCCAGCCATGTCGATCGAACAAGTCGTGCAATCGAAGTACGGATCCGTCGCCACCAGCGGTCGCTCGAGCAACCAGGACGGCGTGCGCGCCGTGGCTGAAGCCTTCGGCTACACGCCCGAGCAACTCGCGGCGATTCCGGCCGAAGCCAACATGGGCCTTTCCTGCGGCAACCCCACGGCCTTTGCCAGTCTCAAGCCGGGCGAAGTCGTCGTCGACCTCGGCTCGGGCGGCGGGCTCGACGTGTTTCTGGCCGCCCAGGTCGTCGGACCCCAGGGCAAGGCAATCGGCATCGACATGACCGAAGAAATGATCGCCCTGGCCGAGAAGAACAAGGCCGCGTCCGCCGCCACGAACGTCGAGTTTCACCTGGCCACGATCGACAAGCTGCCCCTGCCGGATGCCTCGGTCGACTGCGTCATCAGCAACTGCGTGATCAATCTGGCCCCCGACAAGCCCAGCGTGTTCCGTGAAGTGGCCCGGGTGCTCAAGCCCGGCGGCCGGCTGGCGGTCAGCGATATCGCGCTCAAGCAGCCGTTGCCCGAGGACCTGGCCAAGAGCTGGGCGGCCTACGTGGGCTGCGTGGCCGGAGCGATTTCGATCGACGACTACCGCGCCGGGCTGCTCGAGGCCGGCTTTGCCCACGTCGAGTTGATCGACACGCAGGCCGACTTGATGTCCTACGCGAAAGCCGAGAGCCGCTCGAGCTGCTGCTCCAGCGACGCGTCGAGCTTGCCGGTGGCGGAGCCCGAGTCCGACGTGTTTCGCACCGAAATACGCGAGTTGATGCAGCGCTACGACATCAACGAGTTTGCCGCCAGCGTCAAGGTCTTTGCCGTGAAACCGGCCGCCGTCGAGCAAGCCGGAAGCACAGCACCGGGCGACTGTTGCTGATTGCCGATTGCCTGGCACGCGGGGCTTGCCAGGGTTACCGGCCCCGGGAACAATCGGGATTTTGACCCGCACTTCCCTCAGGCAAGGCCCCCAACGCGTGAACGACGTCGCCAGCGACACCCTCCAGGCTGCGCTTGCCCGGCACGGCATCGATCTACCCGACGACGAGGTCGAGTTGCTCGATCGCTATTGCCGCGCGCTGTGGAGCTGGAACGAAAAGCTGAACCTCACGCGCCACACCGACTACGAGAAGTTCGTGTCGCGCGACGTGGTCGATTGCCTGCAGCTCGAGCGGCTGTTGGACGCCGGCGATCGCGTGCTCGACCTGGGCACCGGCGGCGGCGTGCCGGGCGTGGTGCTGGCCATCGTCCGGCCCGACCTGGAAGTGACCCTTTGCGACTCGGTCGCCAAGAAAGCCAAGGCCGCGGCCGCGATCGTCGAGCAAACGGGCCTGACTGTGCCGGTGAAAGTGCACCATGCCCCGGCCCAGGAAGTGCTCGAGCGAGAACAGTTCGACGCAGTGGTCGTGCGGGCCGTGGCTCCGCTGGTGAAGCTGCTGCGCTGGGTGCGTCCCTGCTGGGACGCCTTCGAGCGGCTGCTGGTAATCAAGGGGCCCGCCTGGACCGAAGAACGCAAAGTGGCCCGCGAAGCCGGACTGCTCAAGGGATTGCAGCTACGCAAGGTGGCCAGCTACCCGCTGCCGGGCACCGAGTCGGAAAGCGTCGTGCTCTCGATTCGTCGAGCGGAGTGAATCTGCCATGGGCCGCTTCGAGCACCAGCGCCACAAGCCGCCGGCAGCACTCGAGCGTCCGCGCGAATTGATCGTGGCTTGTGCTCCGATGCGATCCAACATCAACCTTTCGCGGATCGTGCGAGCGGCCAGTTGCTCGGGCGTCACCAAGGTGATTGCCTGCGGCACGGCCAAGGTCATCGACAAGATCGCCCGCGACGGCGCCGACGCGATTGCGGTGGACGTGCACCGCACGCTGCCGCCGGTGCTGAAGCAGTTGAAACGCGACGGCTACCAGTTGGTGGGGCTGGAACAGACGACCAACTCCCAGAACCTGCACCGTTTCGGCTTCGAACGCCGCACGGCGCTGGTGATCGGCAACGAGCGCACCGGCCTCGACGAGGAACTGCTTTCGCACTTGGATCAGGTCGTTGAGATCCCCGTCTACGGCCTGCCCTACAGCTACAACGTGGCCACGGCCGCGGCCATGGCACTGTACGAGTATTGCCGGCAGTTTCCGGCGGGGTAGTTTGGCAGTGGACAAGCGTCGTGGTAGGCCTGACGGCAGGAGAAAGACAAGATGGCCTACCAATTCCCAATCTCGCCCGTTGGCTCCCGAGGACGCGGAATTCGATTTCGAGCGCGATCACCGGCATTGCGGCCTGTGTAGCAGGCTCACTCCGTGAGCCGTAGCAGCGCCTCGCTGGAGATCCCGCCGCCGTTCGAAGCGAACCGCACCCAGCGACGCTCTGTCGCCCGAAGCCCCACGGCACTTCTGCGACGGCTCACGGAGTGAGCCTGCTACTTTGGTGCCAGGAAATGGCTCGCGGGCAGGGCGGTGCGGCCACCCAGCGTCCTAGCTGCGGTCAACCTTGAAGCCTTGGCGAACCTATTCGACGTGTTGGGTCTCCCGTCTTTCACGGTCGCGTTACTCTCAAAGTTACCCGAGCTCCGAATGTCCGAATTCGCCGACTACCCTACTGACGACGAACTTGCCAGTTCGACCGCGGAAGACATCGATGGTGCGAAGCAACAAGAGGCGCCGCGCGTGCGAAGTTTGCAGGGGATGACGTGTTGCTCCAGCGGCCGCCGCACGCAAGACCTCTTGTGCCTGCGGCACCCCGACAACAAGGTTGTCGTGGCACCGGCGATCGGAACTCAGACGTGGGGCAGAGGCCCCTACGTCAATATCTCCCGATCACCTGCTCTCCTGTTCTGACCGTCGCCCTCCGGGGATGCCTCAGATCAGGAGAACAGGTGAGCAGGAGAGGGGGGATGGCTGTCTTTCCGAAGGTGAACACCCAACCCCGTAGACGCCTCCCTTGACCGCCTACGTGCGCCAGCCCTAGACTTGTGGGTTTGGGCGGGGCCGCTTCTTGCGTACTGTTCGCGGCGCGCTCGTTGATCGTTCCTTACCCGCGAGGTTTTGGCGGTGAGCGTCACTTGTGTTATTGGGCTGCAATGGGGCGACGAGGCGAAGGGCAAGCTCGTCGACCTGCTGACCGATGACCACGAAATCGTCGTCCGCTACCAGGGTGGCAGCAACGCCGGTCACACGGTCGTGACCGGCAGCCAGACCTATAAGCTCTCGCTCATCCCCAGCGGCATTCTCAGCCCGCGCGTGCAGTGCGTCGTGACCGGCGGCGTGGTGATCAACCCCGCCAGCATCTTGCAGGAAATCGATGGTCTTGTGGCCCGCGGCATCAAGGTGAGCGACAACCTGATGCTCAGCGATCGGGCCCACGTGATCTTTCCCTGGCACGTCACCGAGGACGGCATCCTCGACAAGAGTTGTTCGAGCGGAGAGAACATCGGCACCACGATGCGCGGCATCGGGCCCTGCTATCGCGACAAGGTGGCCCGGTCGTTCGCCGTGCGGTTGGGCGACCTGTACCGCAGCGATTTCAAGGAAAAGCTGCGCTACATCGCCGAGGCGAAGAACGCCACGATCGGCCCGCTGATCACGCCGCAGCCGTTCAACTCGACCGAGATCGTGGCCGAATACATCGGCTACGCCCAGCGGCTCAAGCCGTACGTCGGCGACACCACCGCCTACCTGCTCGACGCCGTCGAATCGGACAAGCGGATTCTGATGGAGGGCGCGCAGGGGGCCCTGCTCGATATCGATCACGGCACGTTCCCCTTCGTCACCAGCAGCAACAGCTCGGGCGTGGGCGTCTCCAGCGGCTCGGGCATTCCCGGGCAGTGGATCACCAAGGTCATCGGCGTCGTGAAGGCGTACTCGACCCGCGTCGGCGGCGGCCCCTTTCCCACCGAGCAGGAGAACGAGGTCGGCCAGCACATCCGCGATCGCGGCAACGAATACGGCACGGTCACCCGGCGGCCGCGACGTTGCGGCTGGTTCGACGCGGTGGCGGTGCGCTATACCGCGCGCCTCAGCGGGGTCAACGCACTGGCCGTGATGCTGCTCGACGTGCTCTCCGAGCTGCCGGAGCTCCAGATCTGCACGGCTTACGAAATCGACGGCCAGCGGGTCACGCAGTTTCCCAGCCACGTCGACGACCTGCGGCGGGCGAAGCCGGTGTTCGAAACCGTCCCCGGCTGGCAGCGCGATATCACCAAGGTCCGCACCATGCAGGACCTTCCGGCCGAGGCCCGCAAGTACCTGGATCGCTTGAGCGAGCTGATCGGGCGGCCGGTCGAGGTCGTCTCGGTGGGTCCCGACCGCGAACAAACGATCTTCGCCGAACGTAAGGCCTAGGCGCAGGCCCGGTCCCTGGCGATAACGTCTCTCGAGTGGGGAAGGCCCAGGGGGAATTGCTCTCAACCCGGCCCCCGCTTCCGGCTAGGATAGAGGACAGGACGAAGATCATGGCCCAAACCTCCACGACCACCGCCGAATTGCTGGAAGTGCCGCTTGAGGCGCGTCCCAAGCATATTGCCATCATCATGGACGGCAATGGCCGCTGGGCCCAGCGACAAGGGCTGCCGCGGATCGAGGGGCACCGTCGCGGCGTGGCCAGCGTCCGCCGCACCACCGAGGAGTGCGCCCGGCTCGATATCGAGCAGCTCACGCTCTATTGCCTGTCGAGCGAAAACTGGAAGCGCCCGCAGCGCGAGCTCGAGTTTCTCATGCACCTGCTCGAGCAGTACATGATCGAAGAGCGTTCGACGATCATGGAGCAAAACATTCGGGTCAACGTCATCGGCCGCCGCGACGCGATTCCAGACGCTGTGCGCCGCGAGATGCAAAAGACGATCGATCTTAGCGCCGCCAACACGGGCCTGCGGCTCTGCCTGGCCATCAACTATGGCAGCCGCCTGGAACTGGTCGACGCGGTTCGCGAGATCGCCGAGCAAGTGCAAGGCGGCCAGCTCGAGCCCTCGGCCATCGACGAAGAAACGGTTCGCAAGCATCTCTACACGGCCGGCATGTCCGACCCCGACCTGGTCATCCGCACGGCCGGCGAAATGCGGGTCAGCAACTTCCTGCTTTGGCAAATCAGCTATTCGGAGATCTGGGTCACCGACCATTGCTGGCCCGAGTTCCGCGAAAGCGACTTGCACCAGGCGATTCGCGACTTTGCTGCCCGCGACCGGCGGTACGGCGGTTTGACCGGCTGATTCTTCAGGGAGCGAGCGACCCTTGCTGCGCTGGCGATTGTTGCTGGGGGTCGGGTTCATCGCGGCGCTATTCGCTCTGATGGCCGCCGATCATCGCTCGACGACACCAGGAAGCTGGCTCTTGCTGCTGGCCCTCGCGCTGGGACTGGCCGGCGCCCAGGAAGTCGTGTCGCTGCTGGTTGCCGGCGGAAACGATCCCCGCGCCTCGGTGATCTACGGTGGCACGCTGCTGGTGATTGCCAGTAACGCCGTGCCGCTGTTCTGGCTGCCGTCGGACGAACCACTGGCCCGGCTGGTGTGGCCGCTCTTGGCGTTCGCCGCGAGTGTGTTGGCGGCATTCGTCGGCGAGATGCTCCGCTACAAGCGGCCCGGCGGCGTGATGGTCAACGTGGCACTGGCCATCTTCGGCGTGGCCTACATCGGATTGACCCTCAGTTTCGCTTGCCAATTGCGGATCCTGGGCGGAGCGACGTCCGGCTTGATCGGGCTAACCGCGCTGGTGATCGTCGTGAAATTGGGCGACATCGGGGCCTACACGGTCGGGCGTTTGGTCGGCCGTCGCAAGATGGCGCCGGTGCTCAGTCCCGGGAAGACCTGGGAGGGCGCGGCCGGGGGCATCGTGTTCGCCTGCCTGGGAGCGTGGCTGGCAATGGAGTGGTTGCCGCGTGCGTTCGACGAGCCGTTGGCTCAACACGCCTGGAGCTGGCTGCTGTTCGGACCCGTGGTCGGCGTGACCGGCATCGTCGGCGACCTGGCCGAGTCGCTGTTCAAGCGCGACGTGGGCCGCAAGGATTCGAGCACCTGGATGCCCGGCTTCGGCGGGGTGCTCGACATCCTCGACTCGATCCTGTTTGCCGCCCCGGTGGCCTATTTCTGCTGGTGGCTGGTCACCGTCTGACGGCCGCCAGTGACGCTAGCGTCGCTGGTCTTGAGCGAGCCGGGGCGAACGCCTATCTTTCCCCCGCCAGCGGCCTCTTCCTCGCGTTTCCATTCGCCCCAGCCATCGCTGCGCAAGCGGCCGACTCAACTCGATGAGCGGTTTCAAGCTGCCCAAGACGTCGATCGCCGCGTGGATCTGGGCGGCTTGCTGCGCGCTCGTCGCCGGCGGATGCACTTCGGGCCCCTACGAGTACGGCCGCTTCGATACGGCCAACGACCATCACGTGCAAGAGGTTGCGGTCGACGTGGGCGAGCCTCACCAGCAACTCGACCGCATGTCCGACGCGATCTCGTGGCCGGCCCGCAAGCTGTTTCCCGACAGGCCGGACAAGCGCGTGATCCAACCGGAAACGACCGAGCGCGTCGCGACCTATCTGCAAAAAAACGATCTGTCCGACGTCTACGTCTCGGTGCGGGACTATCAGCCCAAGGACCAGTGGCGCCGGCTGCGATCCAACGAGCGGCTCTCGCCGCTCGTGCGATACTCGCTGGGCTCATTGAGCGTGGCCCGCTACACGCTGTTGCCCGACCGGGTGTTCGGAGGGAACAGGTACAACCCCTACACGAACACACTGTACGTGAATTCGGATCGGCCCGCCGCCGTGTTGTACGAGGCAGCGTTTGCCAAGAACATGCGTTCGCGCCGCTTGCCCGGCGCGTATGCGGCCATGAGCTCGCTGCCGATCTTGTCGCTACGGCCGGCGATCGACGGAGCGGAGGAAGTGCTCGGGTACGCTCAGACCGAGAGCGACTGGGAGTTGGAACAAGACACCTACCGCCAGGTCTATCCGCGGGTCGTAGCCGCGGGAGCGCGCGGGGGTTCGCAGTTCGTGCCCGTCTGGTGGGGAGGGCCCGTGCTGGGCTTGGGCGGTGCGGCCGTGGGCGGGGTGGCCGGACAGGCCATGCTGGCCCGGCGGGAATCGCAGCGCAAGGAAGCCCATCTCGACGACGAGACCGCGCAACAAGCCGCCTGGACGGCGCCGCCTGAGGGTTCGCAGGCAACGGCCGTGCGCCACGCAGCGCCCTGAAGCCCTGCCCTCTTCCCCTCCACAGCTTGACAACCACGGCGCCAGCGGCCATTATTTCGGTGGTTGGCGAAATACCGAAATGAATGAAGCGTTCCAAGCCTTAGGCGATCCGACCCGGCGTGAAATCCTGCGGCTGCTGCGCAAGCGCGACATGACCGCCGGCGAGATTGCTGCGCAGTTTCCGCTGGCCCGCTCGACGCTCTCGGGACATTTCAACACGCTCAAACATGCCGGGCTGATCGTGGCCGAAAAGTCCGGGACCAGCATCGTCTACAGTCTCAACGTCTCAGCTCTGGAGCAGACGGCCGCCGCCGTGATGGAACTGTTCGACGTGGGACGCAACGGCAAGAGGGCGCGGCGATGAACCTGACCAGTCGCAACGAGTGGATTCAGCTCGGGCTGATCGCGGCGATGTTTGCCGCGGCCGCGATCTGTTGGCCGTACGCGCCCGAGCGAATGCCGGTGCATTGGAACCTGCAGGGCGAAGTCGACGGCTACGGAGGCAAGTTTGTCGGCCTGCTGCTTCTGCCGCTGGTAACCGCAGGTCTCTACCTGCTGCTGTTGGTGCTCCCTTGGGTTGACCCGGGTCGTCTCAACTATCGTAGCTTTGCCGGCACGTACCAATGGATCCGTCTGACGCTCGTGCTGTTTCAGGCGGGACTGTATGTCGTCGTGCTGCTGGCGGCGTTCGATCAGCCCGTCGACGTGGCATCGCTGGTGGCACTGGGCGTAGGCGCGTTGCTGGTCGTGCTCGGCAACGCGATGGGCAAGATTCGCCCTAACTGGTTCGTCGGCGTGCGCACGCCTTGGACGCTCTCGAGCAAGCGATCCTGGGACAAGACCCATCGGCTGGCGGGCTGGATCTTCATCGGGCTGGGGCCGCTGGTGGCCCTGACGGGCATCCTTCGCAGCGAGTGGCTCTTTGTCGCGACGCTCGTCGTGGGCGGGACGAGTTTGGCCTGGCTGGTGGTCTATTCGTACCTGGTATATCGCGGCGACCCGCACCGAATCTCTCCCGCGGGAACGTCGCCGGAAGCCGAATAATTGCCGGCTCCACGGCATTCGTCGCCTCTAGCCGCCGTCTCGGCCCGCCCCCCTGGGTGGAGGCCGCCTGAGGGTTCGAAGCCGGCTTGTGGCCCTGCACACGGCCTCCTATACTGATCGTCTTTCCCACGCCCCGCGACCGCGTCGCCTTGCCGAGTGCGGCGTGCCAGTCGGCGTTCTGCCCACCGTTCTCCAAGCCTAGGAACAGCCCGATGCCTGATTTAATTCCCCCCCATGGCGGACTCGCCGAACCGGTGTGCTGCACCGTGCCCGCAGCCGAGATCGAGGAGTTCAAGGCCGCCGCGGCATCGCTGCCCAAGGTGCCGGTGAAGGACGCCGATCTTTCGACGGTCTACCGCTTTGGCGACGGAGCGCTGAGCCCGCTGACCGGGCCGATGGACCGCGCCACGTGGGATCGGGTGCTCGACGAATCGGTCATCGAAAACGATGGCAAGCTCTACGCCTGGACCATCCCGCTGGCCCTACCGGTCACGGCAGAGATGGCCGGCAGCCTAAAGCCGGGTCAGACCGTCGCCCTGACCAACTCGGCGGGCGACGTCGTGGCCACGCTGGCCATCAGCGATGTCTACGAGTGGGACAAGCCTCGCTACCTCAAGAGCGTTTACCTGACCGACCGCTTCGATCACCCCGGCGCCGACATGGCGCTCAAGGGCGACGAGGATTGCACGCACTTGCTGGGCGGTTCGATCCGCGTGCTTCCGCAGCCCAAGCATCCGCAGTTCGGCAAGTACGTGCTCACCCCACGCGAAGTGCGGAAGCTGCTGGCCGAGAAGGGCTGGGACCGGGTCGTGGCTTTTCAAACCCGCAACCCGCTCCACCGGGCTCACGAATACGCGCTGGTCTACGGGCTGGAAACACTGCTGCGGGCCGGCCACAACGCCGGCGCCGTGCTCAATCCGCTAATCGGCGAGACCAAGGGGGACGACGTGCCGGCCGACGTGCGGATGCACACCTACGAAGCCCTGATCGATACCCAAGCGATGGGCCAAGGCGACAGCGATCCGGACTTGTGGGGACCGCGCGGCGAGTCGGTGCCCGACCGCGTGCTGCTGCTGGGGCTCGACATCAAGATGTTCTACGGCGGTCCCAAGGAGGCGATCATGCACGCCATCTACCGCCAGAACTACGGCTTCACCGACATCGTCATCGGCCGCAAGCACGCCGATGCCCCCTACCACGACGGCTCGCCCATCTGGGGCGACTTCGACGCGCAGGAGATCTTCGAAGACCTGAAGGGCGATCTGAAGATCAAGCCGCTCAAGGTCGGCTTTGCCGCCTACTACGAGTCGTTGGGCCGCGTGGACCTGATGGAGAAGCATAAGGACGAAAAGCCCGTGTTCATCTCCGGCAAGGACGTCCGCAAGATGCTGCTGGAAGGCAAGCCCGTGGACCCGCGGATCATGCGCGAGAGCACCTCGCAGATTCTCGGCGAAGCGATGGCCGCCAAGTAAGCTGGTCCGCTCGAGCCTATCCCCGCGCGCCGACGAGCTCCTGCTCGGACTCGTGCTGGCCGGATCGGTCGTCGTCCGATCGATCGTTGGGTAGGCGATGTTTCCCGTCGATGTCCCTGCGCAGATGATGGAACATCTGGTGGAACAAGGGGGACAGCACGACCGCGATCACCGCCGCGAACAGCAGGACGCCGACCAGCGCGTGGACGATCGTCACGAGCTTGCCCTCGGCCGTGTACGGCGGATAGACCGGTCCATTGCCGGTGATGACCAACGCCGAATTGAGCGTGGCATCCAGCCAGCCCAAGTCCTCGTAGACGTGGTACCCCACCGCACCGCCAGCCAGCGCCAACCCATCGACCATGACGGCCACGAGCACGAACAGCGCGATCCGCGCCCTGAATCGACGCCGACACGCTCGGGAGCAGTGAGCCGCTTCGACCATGTGTTGCCTCGCCTGCGTGCGCGATGGCCCGTCGGGAAAGCATGCCGTGCAGATCCCGACAGTCCGCAAAACCGGATCCGCCGCCCTCAGGGGCGCCTACTTAGATATAGAACATGTTCTCCGACTCGCGTCCCTACCGCGAGGCCCGGCTGCAGCAATCCCTGCAAAGGGCCAGCCCGGCGGCGCGAAGGCCTGACCGCTCGGGTGGCTTTTCTCGCCAAGTCGGCCCCCGGCCATTTGCGGAGCAAGCCAGTTTCAGTTGTTCGGTCCTATCGCGTTGATCGGGGAAGGTCTCGATCGGCGTTCTATGGATTGGACACGCTTCGTCTTACGCAGCGTCTCGGCGCGGGACGCGGGGGCCGTTCGATTTGACAAACTCCGCCCGGCGCGTGGAAAGCTTGCTACCTACCATCTTCGCCAGGAGAATCGTCCGTTCCAGAGCACTTTTCGGCCGGGCACGGGGGGGAGCGTCGCGACCGCTCTAGACCAGGTCGGCGGCGGGCGAATCGAGCGCAAGATGCCAGGATGGCACGAACCGTTCTCTCCGTTCTCTGGCTAAGGGCAGTGCATGGCTCGACACCACACAACGGCCCCCAACGATGACTCTCGTCCGCTCTAGCTAGTTCATCCCCAGACGATGAACTTGGCCGGCACGCCGTCGGCCAGCCAAATGGTCTCGTTGCCGGAATAGAACTTGACGCCGCCCGCGTGTGCCTCGCTCGCCAGGATCTTCAGAATTGATGGGTTGCCGGCCTTTCGTCGGCCGACTCGCAAAGCGGTTGCTTCATCAACGGACAGGTGAACGTATTGCCGCCCCATCGGCAGTAGACCCGAGTTGCGAATGGACGGCAGCGTCGCGGGCGCCGTCCCGTGGTAGAGGACGTCGGGCGGCTCTCCAGGGGTTTTGGCGAACTTTCCAGGCTGGGAATGGCCATACAGTGCACGAATGCGGCCTTTTCTTATCTCGTGCCGCTGCTTCGACGCTCGGTCGATCATCCGAGCAATATCGGCCGCGGTCAGACGGCTCCACTCGGGACCTTCACGGCGCAGCGACTCCACGAGCTCCTCAACAGGTATCCAACCTTCATCGTCTAGCTCTAGTTCGTACAGCCAAGGCTCATGCCGAAGCGCATGCGAAACCATCTTGCTCAACAGCGTGTTGTCAATCATCGTGCCGAACCTCGCTTCCTCGCCGCAGGTCGTGCGACCAGTAACGCTTCTTAAGCAACCTGCCATCACGTTCTATGAGGAAAATGTGTTCGTCCCTCTTATAATGCCAGCCGATTTCCTTGATAACGCCGCTGACTTCCTGGCCGCCCTTCTCGAACGCGACAACGTCACCGACGTCAAAAGCAGGCGATGCAACAGGGCGAAATGCATCTGGCCATACGCGAAACTCTAGTTCGCCATATTGCACTGTGAGATACGAGCCGTCCTCAGACACGACTCGATACACTCGATTCTCTCGCATCTGGATTCGTGCATACGCCTCTTCGTCGGAATCGACGTAGTCCGGGGCCGGACTGGCTAGTCGAAGGAGCCCGTAAGAGCCGATGTGGGTCATCATTCCGTTCTAGGGTAAGTAATCGAGAAAGCCCTGGAATTCCTTAGCGAACGCACCCGGGGGGAGTTTCTCAAATGCCTCGCGTCCTGCTTGAAATCCCGGTGTAAAGTGTCGGAAGCATTATCTACGGAATAGATGCGGATATCCACGATTCCTGCTCCTCGCACTACTGGGTCGGAAAAGGTGTCAGGAACCTTTTCTTTGCTTCTTCGGGCGGCCGCGGGGGCGGAGTGTGGATTCGAGGCCGAGTTGGCGTACGGCGCGAGCGCTCCAGGCCTCTCCCCCGAAGGGGTTGCCACGTTGTAGACTGCGCTGCAACGCCTGTAGCTCCGCCTCGCTCTGCGCCGCGTTGACATGGGCCAGCCAGCGCGGCTTGCGCGGGACCGGCCAGGTGGCCAGCAACGACTTGTCGGCCGCCGCGCCGCGCAGCCAACGGTACAGGCTGCCAAAGCGCCACTGTTCGGCCCTCCGGACAAGCCCGGCCCGCAACGGGTTGCGCTCGACATAGCGGGCCACCGCGAGAAAATGCTCGTCGTCCTGGACGGGAAACGACTTGAACCGCCCCTGATAGACGTGGCCCGAGCCGATCGATTGGCGAAAGGCGTGCCACCGCTGCGTGTGGGTGAGCGTCAACCAACCGACGAACTGCGACAGCTCGCCGTCCTTTCGCGGCCAGACGACGAGATGCCAGTGGTTGGGCATCAGACAGTAGGCCAACAGCCGCGTTTCGGTCCGTTCGACGGCTTCCGCGAGGACCTTCTCGAAGGCTTCATAGTCGGCCTCGTCATCGAAGATGGTCATCCGCGCGTTGGCGCGGTTGAGCACATGATAGACATAGCCCCCACGCGCGGCCCGCTGCGGTCTTCCCATGCCTGGCCAGCGTACTGGTCGAGACGCCCGACGTCAAGGAAAAGGTTCCTGACACCTTTTATCACTCGGTCTTCCCATGCCTGGCCAGCGTACTGGTCCAGACGCCCGACGTCAAGAAAAAGGTTCCTGACAGGCTCTGTTGAAAACCTGCTTTCGCCTGAGGAGCATGATATTGTGAGTGAGCGCC